>Ga0079305_1000794_pt1 | contig 56679 bp, 53 predicted proteins | sample LMS_cellobiose_e_FD_79183 | JGI IMG/M metagenome (GOLD analysis project Ga0079305, IMG submission 79183) | Rumen-fistulated moose microbial communities from Alaska, USA - LMS_cellobiose_enrichment | ecosystem: Host-associated > Mammals > Digestive system > Stomach > Rumen fluid ...
GTATAGGTTTTCTATCGTTTTTCTTTCACCGTCAAATACAAATAAAATCAAGAACACGGAAGATAGGTTATCGTGTTATTGCTGAACAACTATGCGCCCAGTCTTTATTGGAATATATAAGCTTGTCGTTCGCTGGTTTTCACGGTTTTTTCACGCCGCGCTCTTGTGCGCCGCGCCCGCGCATGGTATCATGGCGGCGGAAAAAACTGCGCACGGAGGGATCGGGATGGACGTTTTTCTGCTGCTGTACGATGGGTTCACCGCGCTGGACGCCTTCGGCCCGGCGGAGGTGCTGGGCAGCCTCGACAGCTGGCGCATCCGCTGCGTGTCGCCCGCGGGCGGAACGGTGACGAGCGCGCAGGCGATCCGCGTGGAGACGGAGCCGCTGCCGGACGCCTCCGGCGGCGTGCTGCTGCTGCCGGGCGGCCCCGGCACGCGGGCGCTGGTCGACGACGCGGCGTTTCTCGGCGCGCTCGCGCGCGCCGCGGCGCAGGCGGAGTGGCTGCTGTGCGTCTGCACCGGGTCGGCGCTCGCCGCGCGGGCGGGACTGCTGGACGACAAGACCGCCACGACGAACCGCCGCGCCTTCGACTGGGTCGCCGCGCAGGGGCCGCGGACGCGCTGGGACCGGACGGCCCGCTACACGGCGGACGGACGGGTGTACACCTCCGCGGGCGTCTCCGCCGGGATCGACATGGCGCTCGGCTTCGTATGCGACCGCTTCGGACCGGAGACCGCGCGGGAGATCGCCGCGCGCAAGGAGTACCGCCCGGCACCGGAGGGGCGCATCTGCGGGATTGACAGGCCGCGGAGAACCTGATAAGATGAAGGAACAATCCAATTGGGCACATTGCACACGGGAGGAAAAAGGCATGAAGGTCTGTTTCATCGGCCCCGGCACGATGGGCACGGGCATGGCTCTGAACCTCGCCCGGGGCGATTTTGACGCCTTTCTCGTGATCGGCCGGCGGATGGAAAAGCTCGCGCCGTTCACAGAGCGGGGCATCCCCGTTTCCATTGACACGGCGGACGCCGCCGGGTACGACGTGATCTTCCTCTGCCTGCCGGATACGGCGGCGGTGCAGGGCCTGCTGCTCGGCGGCGGCGCCCTCGCCGGAAAGCTGCACGCCGGTCAGACGGTGGTGGATTGCAGCACCATCGGCTATCTCGCCGCGGCGGAGCTGGGCGAGACGCTGGCGGCGCAGGGCGTCGACTATGTGGACGCGCCGGTCTCCGGCCACCAGGCCAAGGCGACGGACGGCACGCTGACCATCATGTGCGGCGGCAAGGAAGAGGCGTTCGCGCGCATCCGGCCGATGCTCGAGCGGATGGGAACGACCGTGCTCTACATGGGCGGCTGCGGCGCGGGACAGCTGACGAAGATGATCAACAACTGCGCGCTGGACATCTGCGCCGCCTCGTTCTGCGAGCTGATGCCTCTCGGCGTGAAGCTGGGCCTCTCGCCCGAGGCGCTCGGTCAGGTGCTGACGACGGCCTCCGGCTCGAGCTACGCCTCGAAAACGCTGATCCCCGAGGTGCTGGAGGGCAACTTCGCCCACGGCTTCACGATGGAAAAGGCCTACAAAGACCTCACGAGCATGGCGGAGGTGACGAGCAAGCTCGCCGTCCCGCTGCCGACGCTGTGCGGCACGATGCAGACCTATCAGCTCGCGCTGCAGACCGGACAGGGCGAGCGGTACAAGGGCGCGATGATCCGGTTTTACGAGGACCTTTTGGGCGTCAGGTGCCGGAAGCCCGGCTTCGAGGACACCTGATCCCGGAGAGATAGGAGGAAAGAATCGATGCTTCGGAAAAGTATGATGATCCACCCTCAGGATTCCGTCGCGATGGTGCTGGAGGACAGCAAAAAGGGCGACGTGATCCGCACGCCCCGCGGCGAGATCACGCTGCTCGAGGACGTGGAGTTCGCGCACAAGGTGCTGGTCACGCCGCTCAAGAAGGGCGAGCCGGTCATCAAGTACCAGGAGGAGATCGGCTACATGCTGGTCGACGCGCCGGCTGGCACCTGGATCCACAACCACAACATGGGCTGCGACCGCGGAAAGGTGTGAGGTGAGCATATGAAATTCATGGGTTACAGACGGCCGGACGGCCGTGTCGGCGTACGCAACTATCTGGCGATCATCCCCTCCGTATTCTGCGCGAACAAGACGGTCGAGCGCATCGCCGCCCAGGTGCCCGGCGCCATCGCGCTCAAGCATCCCGTCGGCTGCTCGCAGGTCGGTCTCGACCTCGAGCTCACGGCGCGCACGCTCTGCGCGATGGGCTGCCACCCCAACGTAGGCGCAGTGCTGATCGTCGGCCTCGGCTGCGAGCGCTTCAACCCGCAGGAGCTCTACGACGCGGTGAAGGCCAACGGCAAGCCGGTCGAGATGCTGCTGATCCAGAAAGAGGGCGGCACCACCAACACGATCCGCCGCGGCGCAGAGCTGGCGAAGAAGCTCATGGAATACGTGCAGGCGCAGCAGCGCGTGGAGTGCGACGTGTCCGAGCTGATGATCGCCACCAAGTGCGGCGGCACCGACGCCACCAGCGGCCTCGCCGCAAACCCCGCCGTCGGCAACATGGCCGACCGCATCGTGGCCGAGGGCGGCAGCGCCATCCTCAGCGAGTGCAACGAGCTGCTCGGCACCGAGGACATGCTGGCGCGGCGCGCCGTCTCCCCCGAGGTCGCGCAGAAGGTCTACGACGCGATCTACGAGATCGAGGACCTGCTCCAGAGCAGTCTGGACACCGACCTCGCCGGCAACCGCAACGAGCTGATCTCCCCGGGCAACTTCGCCGGCGGCGTCAGCAGCGTGGTGGAGAAGGCGCTCGGCGGCGTGCACAAGTCCGGCACCTCCCCGATCGTGGACGTGCTGCAGTACGCCACCGCCCCCGAAAAGGGCAAGCACGGCCTGTTCCTCATGGACTATGAGAGCCACGACGGCGAGGTCGTGACCGGCATGATCGGCTGCGGCGCGCAGATCGTCGCCTTCACGACGGGCCGCGGCAACCCGACCGGCCACCCGCTTGCGCCGGTGCTCAAGGTCACCGGCAACTACAAGACCTACGCCGGCATGAAGGAGAACTTCGACTTCGACGCGAGCGGCATCATCTCCGCCGGCGACACGGTCGAGGACAAGGGCAAGGAGCTGCTCGACCTGGTGCTGCGCGTCGCCAACGGCGAGCTGACCGTCGCCGAGCAGATCGGCGGCGACGAGCTGTTCTGCATCGCCCGCCGCCACGGCTATCACAAGCGCGACGTGGAGCAGCTGCGCGCGCGCCACAGCTGCCCGGCGGACTGAGCCCCGCTTCCAAAACGCAAAAAACGCCTCCGGAACATTCGTTCCGGAGGCGTTTTGCTGCAGTCATTTCTTTTTTGCCGACGCGCTTGCCTGCGCCTCCATGAAGTACAGGCGCGAGGCAAAGTCCGGAAAGACGCGGACCTCCTCGTTGAAGCCGGTGCCGCAGTACGCCTGGTGCAGCGGGATGCCCGCATCCATCAGCGCGCCGCCTGAGAGGAGCGCGTTCTCCGTCTCGCCGGGCATCTTCACGACGCGAGCGATCGCGTCGTGCATGACGGAGTCCGGACGCACGTGGATGGGCGCGAGGGTGTTGATCAGGCTGCCGAAGCAGCGCACGTCCACCCGGCGCATCAGGTTGTAGAACTGATAGGTCGCGTCGGGATCCAGACCGCGGGCGCGGAAACGCTCGGAGGGACGGTCCGTTTCGGCCAGCTCGCGCAGCAGCAGGCCGACGGCGCGGCGGCGATCCGGCGAAACGCAGGTCCACTCGTGGACGTTGCCGCTCCGGCCGCGGTAGAAATCGCCGAACTGGAGCACCTCCCGCCACTTCTTGTAGAGGGCGATCTGCTCGCGGATCTCGCGCTTCTCATCGGCGGAGAGGTCGCGCAGGTCGCACTCGTAGCCCAGCAGGGCGAACGAGGCCACGTGGAAACGCGTGGCAAGGGGCGTGTCCCGCAGGGTCTGGTGGTTGGGCGAGGCGGAGACGTGCGCGCCGAGGACCGAGGGCGGATAGCCGAAGCTGTACCCCTCCTGGATGCGGGCGCGGCAGACCGCGTCGGTATTGTCGCTCGCCCAGATCTGCGGGAAATAGCAGAGGATGCCGAGGTCGAAGCGGTTGCCGCCGGAGGCGCAGCCCTCGAACAGGATATCGGGAAACCGCTCGGTCAGCGCGGCCATCACGCGGTACAGTCCGCAGACGTAGCGGTAGCCGACCTCGCCCTGCCGCTCCGCGGGAAGACAGGGCGAATACGCGTCGCTGAAGATGCGGTTGCAGTCCCACTTGACGTAGCTGATCGCCGCAGAGGAAAAGACGCGGCTCATCGTCTCGATCAGGTGATCCTGCACGGCGGGGTTGGAAAGATCGAGCAGGCGCTGGTTGCGCCCCTCGGCATGGGGCTTGCCGGGGATCTGCATCACCCAGTCCGGATGCGCGCGGTAAAGCTCGCTCTGCACGTTGACCATCTCGGGCTCGACCCAGAGGCCGAAGCGCAGGCCCAGGTCGTTCACCTTTTTGGCAAGGCCCGCGAGGCCGCCGGGCAGCTTCTTCCGGTTCTCCGTCCAGTCGCCGAGGGAGTGGGAATCGTCGCTGCGCTCGCCGAACCAGCCGTCGTCCATGACGAAGAGTTCCACGCCGACGTCCTTCGCGGCGCGGGCAAGCGAGAGCAGCCGGCTCTCGCTGATGTTGAAGTAGCAGGCCTCCCAGCTGTTGAGCAGCACAGGGCGCTCCTTCTTCTTCCATGCGCCGCGCACGATATGCTCGCGCACGAAGCGGTGCAGACGAAGGCTCAGCTCCGCAAAGCCGCTGCCGGACCAGGTCATCACGGCCTCGGGCGCCTCAAAGCTCTCGCCCGGGGCGAGCAGGAAGCGAAAGCCGGCCGGCTGGAGACCGGAGACGACGCGCGTCTTGCCGAAGGCGCCGACCTCGACCGAGGCGTAGTGATCGCCGCTGTAGATCAGGTTGAAACCGTAGACCTCGCCGGAGGTCTCGTTCGCATCCGGCGCGTGGACGAGGAAGAGCGGATTGACGCGGCTGGACGAGCTGCCCGCGGCAGAATCGAACACCAGACGGCCCGCGGGCAGGACGACGCTGTCGTGCCGCATCTCGCTGATCCAGGCGCCGTGGAAGCACTTCACCGCCCAGGGCGAGCCGGGCAGGTCGAGCTGCGTGCTCATCAGCCGCTCGAGCTGCACCGGCTCCGCGCCCTCGTTCACGAGGCGCGCGCTGCGGCAGATGCAGTCGCACTCCGGATAGACGTAATAGTGCACCTCGAGCGCCAGCGCGCGGGACTTGTCCTCCAGCGTGAGGCACAGATGCCAGACCGCGCCGCTCTCGTCATAGGAGCCGGGCAGGGCGCGGAACGGCGGCTTTTCGTTCGTGATCTCGGCCGAGCGGAAGGTGAAGTCCGAGGTGCGGCTCCCGTCCGCATGGACGATCTCGACGAAGGGGTCGCGCACGTCCCCCCTGCCGCGGGCGGAAACCTCAAGGCTGAGCTCCTCCAGCGCGTACTCCGGGTGCGAGGGATCGCAGACGACGGTGTTGCCCGCCGGGAAGGCGTGCTTCTCCGCGAGCGAGGCGAGCGCGGCCGCATCGCGGATGGGGATGCGCCCGCCGTAATAGAGATGCTCCGCATGCCCCGTGGGCAGGATGGAAAAGGCGTAGGTCGTGTGCGCGGTATCCAGCACGAAGCCGGGCCGCTGCCCGTCGAGCCTGCGGATCATTTGCGCTCACCCGCGTGCAGGGCCTTGACCTCCTCGGAGATCTGGGCGACCTTCTCATCGGTGAGGACGTATTTCTTCCTGAACCAGAAGAACGAGAAGACGATCAGCGCGATGGGCGCAAGGGTCATCGTCATGCGCAGGCCGAGCTTCGCGCTCGAGGAGACCGCGGCGGAGAAGTCCACCACCTTGTCCGCCTCGCTGATGGCGGCGTTGGAGAGCTGGTTGATCTCGAGGCAGACGGAGGCGATGAACGCCGCCACGCCGGAGGCCAGCTTCACAACGAAGGTCTGCATCGAGAAGATGACGCTCTCGTCGCGGCGCCGGTTCTTGAGCTCGCCGTAGTCCACGGTGTTGGCCAGGAACACGGTGGTGAGGATGGCGTTGATGCCGTTGGTGGCGAACACGAAGAGACCCGGGATGAACAGAAGGAAGACGTTGCTCATCTCCGTGAACGTCAGGGCGAGGAGCACCGCGTAGCCCGTGGCGCACATGCCCATGCTGATGAAGAAGATCCTGCGGTTGTCGAACCAGCGGCGCAGCAGCGGATAGAGGAACATCATCGAGAGGATCTGGACGCCGCCGCCGAAGGTGCTGAATAGCGTATAGTCGTTGTACCACGCGGTGCCGCCGAAGTCATACTTGAAGAAGTAGAGCAGCAGGTTGGACGTGATGTAGAGCGCGCCGTTGGTGCACACGATCGACAGCACGATCGCCATGGCCTGGTCGTTCTGCACCAGCGCCTTGAACATCTGGCCGACGGAGACGGTCTCCATCTCGACGGTGGACTTCTCCTTGACGTTGATGCACATGATCAGCGTGAACACGACGAAGAGGATCGCCACGCCCAGGGAGAAATACTTGAAGCCGATGATCTCGATCTCGCGCGCGTTCGTGCCGCCGAATGCGTTGCCCAGCGCCTGCACCGAGAGCACCGTGATGACCGTGATGAGCGCCGAGCCGACGCCGGCGGCGGAGCGCGCCAGCGTGGTCAGGCCCTCGCGCTCCTTGCCGCCCTCGGTGAAGGCGGGGATCATCGACCAGTACGGGATGTCCATCATCGTGTAGGTCACGCCCCAGAGGATGTAGGTCACCGCGGCATAGGCGGTCAGGCCCTTGAGATCCAGCGTCGGCGGCGCGGCGAACATCAGATAGAGCACCACGGCGTTCGTCAGCGTGCCGATCAGAAGCCAGGGACGGAACTTGCCCCAGCGGGTCTTGGTCTTGGCGACGATCACGCCCATGATGGGATCGTTGAACGCATCAAACACGCGGGCGACGAGCAGGATGGTGCCCATCGCGAGGGCGCTGACGCCCATGATATCCTGGAAGTAGTAGAGCACGTAGCTCGCGGAGAGCATGTAGACCATGTCCTTGCCGACGGCGCCGAGCGCATAGGACAGCTTGGCCCCGCCGGTCAGCTTCTGCTTCGATTCCATAAACACACCTCAAACAGTTTTATTGATTTTTCAGGCCCATTGCGAGCTTGACCACGTTGTACGCCCCGTCGTAGACCCCGGCGGCCCGGTTGACGCGGATCGCACGGATCATTTCGGCAAAGAGCGTCTCCTCCTCCAGCAGCAGGTCGAGCATCTGGAGCGTATGGGGGATGTCCTCGCACTCGAGCGTACCGTCACCCAGCTCCGCGGAGTGGATGGCGCCCCACTTCTCGTGCCCGCCGATGCGCTTCAGGAAGAGCTTCGGCACCGGGTAGAACGCCAGCTCGCTCGGCTTGGTGCACAGCACATCGCACGAGCGCATCAAAAGGTTGGTGCAGTAGACGGCCTCGAAAATGTTCGGATGCCAGAACGCGTGCACGCCGGTCACGTCGTACTCCAGCGCGTCGGCGGCGAACTGCCGCGTCTCGGCCCAGTTGTCAAAATGCGTGTGCGAAAGCTCGGCGAGACCGTCGATCTCCTGCACCAGCTCGTCCCACACGTTGCGGTAGTCGCCCACGTTGACATAGAGCGCGGCGCGCCCCTCCCGCACGGCGGGCAGCAGATGGCGGATGACCGCGGCAAAGAGCGCGCGCTGCGCGCCCGCACCGCCGATGGTCAGCAGGAAGCGCATGGGCTTGCCGTCCCGCTTGCGGGCAAGGCGGGCGTCACAGTCAGCCTCCAGATTCGCGACGAGCTCATGGTCCACGTAGTGGCCGGTGTAGACCAGGCTGTCCGCTGGCATGGGGCGGAGCACTTCCCTGCCGCGCATGCCGTTGAGGATGCGGTAGCCCATGTAGGACTGGTGCGTCTGGATCGTGTGGACGCTGCCCTCAGCCAGGTGCAGCGCCATGGGCCAGTTGTCCGGAATGGCGTTGACGACGTATTTCATCCCCGCGTGCAGCGCCGCCTGCGCGGGCCAGACGTGCGTGCCGATGACCGGGATCTCCTTCGGGACGCTGCGGAACACCGGCGCCATCAGCTCGGCGTTCTTCTGGTCGGAGGCGTTGTAGCTGAGCTTGCGGAAGCCCTCGTAATTCATCGGCTCCCAGACGAGTTTGTTGAACAGCTTTGATTTCTGCGAGATGCGCGAGCCGAGCGAATAGAGATCGTTCTGCGCGCCGATGACCTTGGTGCAGGTCGTCTCAGGGTAGGAGTTCAGATCCATCCAGTACGGCGTGCAGCCGAGCGCGTGCGCGGCAGAGGCCATCGCGATGGAGATGCGGTAGTGGCCGAAGCCCATGCGGATGTTGCCGACGATCAGTCCGTGCTCGGTGTCGAACGCAGCGTCGCCCTCGCCCTCGGCCACGCGAACGTCCGAAACGCCGAGCGGCTCGTAAAGGCAGGCGTTCTTCACGAGCTTCGCGGGATAGACCGCACCGGAATCGTCACCGTATTTGCGCGCGTACTTTTCCTTCGAGCGCAGCGCCTTGGCATAATCCCGGGAGGAGATCTCGTTGCCGAAAATGACTTTGGATCGGTCTTGCATGGTGTCCTCCTTTGCAGTTTGTTGCCGCACAGCGGCTCTGTATGCACAGTTATCATTATTATACAATTCAATCGGGGAAAAGGCAAGCAAAACAGGAAAAAGTGACGGCCCGTGAGGAAATTTTACAAAAACCGGACAAAGCCGGTCTTTTCTTTTTCCGCAGCGGATGCTATAATTGCTGCATTATGGAAAAACTGTTCGCAAGGAGGCAAGCGCGCATGAAACGACGCTTCCCCGCCCTGCTGGCGCTGCTGCTCTGCCTGCTGCTGGCAGGCTGCGCCCGGGGCGCAAAGAAACCGGCGCAGGGCACCGTCTCCCTGCCCGTGGGCGACCCGGCAGAACTGACGCAGAGCACGCCGCCCGCGGACACCGCGCCCGAGATCGTGACGCTGCCCACGGGCGACCCCGCCGAGCCGGCCCGGCCGCCGGAGACGGGCGGCATCCCGACGCTGGATCCCGATCCCGCACCCACGCTCGCGGAGGACGGATCGTACGACAGCAAGGAGGATGTGGCGCTCTATCTGCACCTCTACGGCCACCTGCCGCCGAACTACATCACGAAGAAGCAGGCCGAGGCGCTCGGCTGGCCGGGCGGCTCGCTCGAGCCCTATGCGCCGGGCAAGTGCATCGGCGGGAGCCGCTTCGGCAACTACGAGGAGCTGCTGCCGGTGAAGAAGGGCCGCACCTACACCGAGTGCGACATCGGCACCCTCGGCGCAAAGAGCCGGGGCGCCAAGCGCATCGTCTTTTCCAACGACGGGCTGATCTATTACACGGAGGATCACTACGAATCCTTCGAACTGCTGTACGGGGAGGAATGACCATGTACGCACTGATCGACGGCGAGGCCCTGGAGTCCCGCCGCGCGCTGCACGACGCGCTCGCGCGTCAGCTCGCCCTGCCGGAGTGGTATGGGCGCAATCTCGACGCGCTGTTCGACTGCCTGACCGACCTGCATGAGCGGACCGAGATCCGCGTGATCCACGGCGAGGAGCTGCGCCGCCGCCTCGGCGGCTACGCCGGGAAGCTGCTGCAGGTGCTGCACGAGGCGGCGGACGAAAACCACTGCCTCACGATCCTCGAAGAGGACGACTGACGAAAGGAACGGCCGACGATGTTCTATATTTTCCCGATCCTTGCCGCGCTGCCGACAATCGTCTACCTTGCGGCGGCGCTGCTGCCCGCGGCGATCCTGCTGCGCTACGTCTACCGCCACGACACCATCGAAAAGGAGCCGCCGCGCCTGCTCGTCTCCCTGCTGGGGATGGGCGCGCTCGCGGCGCTGTGCTCCGGCGTGCTGGAGGCCGTCGGCGAGCTGCTGCTGCGGATGTGGGTCGACTCCGCAAGCCCCGCCTATCTCGTGCTGCTGGCGTTCCTGGTCGTGGCCGTGGTCGAGGAGGGCACAAAGCTGCTGTTCCTGCATCTGCGTTCCTGGCGGCACCCGGCGTTCAACTACCGCTTCGACGGCATCGTGTACGCGGTGTTCGTGTCGCTCGGCTTCGCGGCGCTGGAAAACGTGCAGTACGTCGCGAACTACGGTCTCTCCGTCGCGCTGCCGCGCGCGCTGCTCGCCATCCCGGGGCACATGTCCTTCGCCATCTTCATGGGGGCGTTCTACGGGCGGGCGAAGCTGTGCGAGAATCAGAGCGACCGCGCCGGCACACGGCAGAATCTCGCGGCCGGCTACCTGATCGCCGTGCTGCTGCACGGCACCTACGACGCCTGCGCGATGCTGGGCACCGACACGTCCGCGGCGGTGTTCCTCGTGTTCGTCGTGCTGACGTTCTTCATCGCCTTCCGCACGCTCAAGCGCGAGGCCCGGACGGACGAGCCGCTTTGAGCCGCCCCGAAAGGAGGTCACCCGTGAAGATCACGACGGTCCTGTTCGACCTGGACGGCACGCTGCTGCCGATGGATCAGGACGAATTCACAAAGGGCTATTTTGCTCTGCTGGTGCGCAAGCTGGCGCCGCTCGGCTACGACCCGAAGGCGGTGATCGACGCCGTGTGGCACGGCACGGGCGCGATGGTCAAAAACGACGGCAGCCGCCGCAACTGCGAGGCGTTCTGGCGCGCCTTCACCGCCGAGACGGGCGGCACGATTGAGCGCGACCTGCCGGTGTTCGAGGACTTTTACGGCAACGAGTTCGATCGGGTCGCGGCTTTCTGCGGCTTCAACGCGGAGGCGGCGAAGACCGTGGCGCTGTGCCGCGCGCTCGGCTTCACGCCGGTGCTCGCGACCAACCCCATCTTCCCGCCCGTGGCGGTGGAAACCCGGCTGCGCTGGGCCGGGCTGCGCGGCGAGGACTTCGCACACATCACCCACTACGAGAACAGCCGCTATTGCAAGCCGAACCCCGACTACTACCGCGAGATCCTGCGCACGCTCGGCCGCAGCGCCGAGGAATGCGTGATGATCGGCAACGACGCGGAGGAGGACATGATCGCGGAGACCGTCGGCCTGCGCGTGTTCCTGCTGACCGACTGCCTCATCAGCCGGAACGGGAGCGACCTCTCCGCCTGGCCGCACGGTGGCTTTGCGGAAGCGCAGGATTTCCTGCGCGCGCTGGCGTAAGAAAAAAACGCCTCAAAACGGCTGTGCCGGTTTGAGAAAAGCGCCTTTGGACAAAAAAGCCGCCGTCCGCGGAATGCGGACGGCGGCTTTTTCCGTTTTTGCGGCGCTCAGCCCTTGAGCTGCACCATGCGCTCGAGCAGGGCGACGGTGCCCTCGATCCCGAGGAGCGAACTGTCGACGCACAGATCGTAGCTCTTCGCCTCGCCCCACTCCTTGTTGGAGTAGAAATTGTAGTACGAGGCGCGGGACTTGTCCGTCTTGCGGATGCGCTCTTTTGCCTCCTCCGGCGTGATGCCGTTGCGGCGCGCGACGCGCGCGATCCGGCTGTCCATCGGGGCGGTGATGAAGATGTTGATCACGTCGTCCCGATCCTTGAGGGCATAGTCCGCACAGCGGCCGATCAGGACGCAGGGGCCGCTGTCCGCCAGCTTTTTGATGGTGTCATACGTCGCGAGATAGACCTGCTGCTCGATCGAGCCCTTGGGCGTGACGTGGCCCATGGAGAACGAATACGGATCCATTGCGACGGAATAGAGAAAGCTCTTGGGACGCTCGTCGAACGAGTGGAACAGCTCCTCGCAGAGGCCGCTCTCCTCCGCCGCCTTCTTGAGCAAAAGATCGTCGTAATACGCGATGCCGAGCTTCTGCGCGAGCAGGGTGCCGATCTCGCGCCCGCCGCTGCCGTACTGCCTGCCGACTGTGATGACCATGATGACGCTCCTTTCCGCCACGGGTGGTTACCGCTATGATACCACATTTTTTCGCGGAGTGCAAAGGGTTTCGCTTCGTTTTCTCCATCCGGCGACGCGTTTTCCCGAGGCGTGACGATGATTCTTAAAAAAACAGATTGACAATTATCTATGTATGGAATATACTGCGAGCAGACAGGTCTTAACGGAAAGGAGATGGCTCTGATCGCACTTGAGGAAAGGGTCGCCGCCAGAGTGTTCCGCGCCTTCTGCGACGAAAACCGCATCAAGATCCTTCAACTGCTCCGGACGGGCGAGAAATGCGCCTGTGTGCTGCTGGACGATCTGCAGATCGCCCAGCCCACGCTTTCGCATCACATGAAGATCCTCTGTGATTCCGGGATCGTGAACGGCAGAAAAGAGGGCAAGTGGATGCACTACTCCATTTCCGCCGAGGGCGCAGCGCTTGCCGCAGCGTATCTGCAGGAGCTGACCGACAACGGCTCCGCCGCCAATAAGCCGTGCTGTGAAAAGTGACCCGCTTTTCCGTGCGGCTTATTGCAGGACCAATAAATCGATAAATTCCAATCTATCAATTTGGGAGTGACGATATGGTTTTCCGATTCCTTCAGGACGAGATCCTGGGCATGAAATGGCTCAACCGCCTTCTGGGCAGCCTGCTGGCTGCGATCGGCCTCGACCCCGCGCAGCGTCTTGGGAGCAGCGTCCGCTTTTTCCTCTACGACATCGTCAAGATCATGGTGCTGCTCGGCATCCTCATTCTGATCATCTCCTATATCCAGAGCTTTTTCCCGCCCGAGCGGGCGAGAAAGACCCTGGGTCGGTTTCGGGGGCTCGGCGCCAACTGCCTGGCCGCACTGCTCGGAACGGTGACCCCCTTTTGCTCCTGCTCCTCCATCCCGCTTTTTATCGGCTTCACGAGCGCCGGTCTTCCGTTGGGCGTGACGTTCTCGTTCCTGATCTCGTCCCCCATGGTCGACCTGGGCTCTCTGATCCTGCTGATGGGGATCTTCGGGTGGAAGGTCGCCGTCGTTTACGTTTTCCTCGGCCTGACGATCGCGGTCGCCGGCGGCACGCTCATCGAGCATCTGCACCTCGAAAACGAGGTCGAAGCGTTCATCCGGAGTGGGACCTTCATCGACGTTCCGCAGGAAGAGCTGCGCGTCAGGGATCGGCTGAAATACGCCTGGCGTCAGGTTGTCTCCACCGCGAAAAAGGTATTCCCTTATGTTCTGGTCGGCGTTGCGATCGGCGCGATCATTCACAACTGGATCCCCGAGGAATTCATCGTGAAAACGCTCGGCGGCAGCAATCCGTTCGGAGTCGTCATCGCCGCGGTCGTAGGCGCGCCCATGTACGCCAACATCTTCGGGACGATCCCCATCGCGGAGGCGCTGCTGGCAAAGGGCGCGCTGCTCGGCGTGGTCCTGTCCTTCATGATGGGGGTCACGACGCTCTCTCTTCCCTCCATGATCATGCTGAGGAAGGCCGTCAAGCCCAGACTGTTGACACTGTTCGTCGGCATCTGCACCGTCGGGATCATCCTCGTCGGATACTTTTTCAACGCCGTACAACCCATTCTGATTTGATTCAGGAGGTCATTGTAATGCTGTTCGGAAAGAAAAAAGAAGAAACCAAGGTCTGTGTCTGCGCCGGTCAGAGCGACTGCCCCGCAGCGGAGATGAGCAGCCCCGAGGGAACGGTCACGACGATCAAGGTCCTGGGCTCCGGATGCAAAAGCTGCCATCAGCTCTTTGAAAACGCGGCGGAGGCCGCAAAGAGCAAGGCTCTGCCGGTCGAGGTCGAATACGTCACGGATCCGGAGAGGATCATGGCATACGGCGTCATGAGCATGCCGGCGCTCGTCGTCAACGAAAAGGTCGTCTCCATGGGCAGGCTCCTCAGCAAAGCGGATATCGAACGCATGCTTTGAGCATCCGCCCCCCGGCTCCGAAAAAACGCCGTCCGCCCCGCAATCGCGGAACGGACGGCGTTTTTTTCGGGGTGCGGCGCGGGATCCGCTCAGCTCTCCGTCAGCTCGCCGCGGAGATCACGCTCCATCTCCGCCTTGATGCGGTCGCGGTCGTAGCCGCAGGAGAAGAGATAGTAGAGCTTGGCGACGGCGGCCTCGGTCGTCATGTCCCGCCCGCTGACGGCGCCCGCGCGCTTGAGCGCGCTGCTGGTCTCGTACGCGCCGAGGGAGACCGTGCCCTGCGGGCACTGGGAGCAGACGACGAGCACCGTGCCGTTCGCGCCCGCGCGGCGGATGATCGGCAGCAGGGCGTTCGCATCGCCCGGGATGTTGCCCGCGCCGAAGGTCTCGATCACGATGCCGCGCAGCCGCTCGGTCATGATGGAATCGAACAGCTCGAACTGGATGCCGGGAAAGACCTTGAGCACGCCGATGGGCACGTTCTCAAGCCGCTGGAGGTGCAGCGGCCCCGCCTGCGGCGCCAGCGCGCCGCCGCGGTACTGGATGGCGATGCCGGCCTCCGCCAGGGCCGGATAGTTCGGCGAGACAAAGGCCAGCAGCCCGTCCGCCGAGTATTTCATGGCGCGGTTGCCGCGCAGCAGCCGCCCGCCGAAATAGAGGCAGACCTCATGCACGCGCGCGCCGGCCGCGATCAGAAGCGAGGTGATGATATTGTCCCGCCCGTCGCTGCGCAGCTCGCACAGCGGGATCTGCGAGCCGGTGAGCACCACGGGCTTGGCAAGCCCCTCGAGCATGAACGAGAGCGCCGAGGCGGTGTAGGCCATCGTGTCCGTCCCGTGGAGGATGACGAACCCGTCGTACCGGTCGTAGCGATCCGCGATGCGCTCGGCAATCTCGTTCCACTCGCGCACCGTCATGTTCGACGAATCGAGCAGGGGCGACATCTCGAGCAGATCCCAGGCCGGCATCTCCGGCGCGCGGAGCTCCGCGATGCCGGAGAGCAGCGTGCCGAGATAGCCCGCGCGCGGGGCATAGCCGTTCTCCGTGCGCACCATGCCGATGGTGCCGCCGGTATTGACGATCAGGATGCGTGACATCGACTCACCTCCGGCTCCATCATAGCACATTTTTTCGCAAAAGCAAAGGACAAAACGCTTGACAAGTCTCCCCTGCCGCGCTATGATATGGTCATGATCCAAGGGGCGCCGGGGCAAACCGGCTGAGAGGGAGCGTAACGCCGCTCCGACCCTCGAACCTGATCCGGGTAATGCCGGCGTAGGAATGCGGAATCATGCTGCTTCAGGCACCGCAATGCGTCGTCATTGCGGTGCTTTTTTGCGTGAAAGGAGAACATCAAAATGAACAACACATCCAAAACCACGCGCGCGCTGGTCGAGGGCGCGCTGATGGTCGCCGCGGCCGTCGCGCTCGGCTACCTCAAGTTCTGGCACATGCCGGAGGGCGGCTCCGTCTCGCTGATGATGCTGCCCATCGTGCTCTACGCGCTGCGCTGGGGCATCGGCAAGGGCCTGCTCGCGGGCTGCGCGCTCGGCATCATCGACTTCATGCTCGGCGGCGGCATCGCCATCGCCTGGCAGAGCATCCTCGGCGACTACGTGATCGCCTGCACGCTGCTCGGCCTTGCAGGCGTCGGACACGGCAAGAAGGGCATGGGCGGCGTGATCCTCGGCTCCGTGCTCGGCTGCCTCGGCCGCTACGCCTCCGTCTGGGTCACGGGCGCGACAGTCTGGGGCGAGTACATGTACGACATCTACGGCCTGCCGATGACGAACGAGTGGGTCTACTCCGCGCTCTACAACCTGCCGGTGCTGGTCTCCGGCGTGCTGACGACGGTCGTCGCCGTGCTGCTGCAAAAGCCGATGCAGCGTCTGCCGAAGGCAGACTGAAAGGCAGTCTCTTCACAGGAAGGGTCCCGCGGCTTGGGCTGCGGCGGCGCGAAACGCTCTTTTTTCGATCTTCCCGCTTTGTGCAAGCTCTTCCAAGCGCAAAAAACCGAGAGGCGGCGCCTCTCGGTTTTTCTGTCTTGAGCCTTTATACCACGACCTGGTCCCGCCCGCCGCCGTCGGCAAAATAGCGGTTCAGATCGTAGGGAGAATAGATACCGCGGTCGGTGACGACGCCGGAAACCAGGTGCGGAGGCGTGACGTCAAAGGCGGGATAGTAGCCCTTCACGCCCGCCGGCGCCGTGCGCACGCCCATGGCCTGGAGCGTGAACTCCGGATCGCGCATCTCGATGGTCACGGTGTCGATCGTCGGGTGGCCGCCGTCCGGCGCGCCGGTGACGAAGTACGGGATGCCCATGTACTTGGCGACGATGGCGGTCTGGAAGGTGCCGACCTTGTTGACGACGTGCCCGTCGCAGCAGATCGCGTCCGCCGCGGTGGTAAACATGTCCACGCCCTCGCGCTCCATGACGAAGGCGGGCATATTGTCGGAGATGACGGTCACGTCGAAGCCCATGTCGTGACAGACGCTCGCCGTCAGCCGCGCACCCTGGAAATAGGGGCGCGTCTCCGGACAGAAGAGGCGGATCGTCTTCCCCCGCGCGCGGCACTCGCGCAGCATCATGCCGACGATGGTCTCGGCAAAACAGTGGGTCATGACGGTGCCGCCGTCCGGGAACATGTCTGCCAGATATGAGGCGATGCGCGCGATGCGCGCGTAGCGCCGGTCGTTGAGCGCGACGGTGTGCGCCACGATGGCCGCCGGCACGTCCTCCCCCGCCGCGAGCGCCGTTTCGGCGGCCCGGAGGCAGCTCTCGCACAGCAGCGCCATGCGCTTTTGCGTGGTCGGACGCGCGGTCGCGATGGTGTGCGCCGCGGCGCGGAGGAAATCCATCTGTTCCGTCGCCTTCTTCCCGCGGCACTCCCACGCCGCAAGGGCCATGCCCATCGGCGCCGCGGTGTAGGGTCCGGCGCTCTGCGTCACCATGTCGCGGATCGCCTGCGCGACCTCGCCGTGGGTCGCACAGGTGACGAACTCCACCCGCGCAGGGTAGCATCGCCTGTCAAGTATCCTCACTTTACCGTCCTCATACCACGCGATGTTTTCGTAGCGCAGCAGAAAGGCAAGATCGTGATCTTCGCGCATCGGAGCTCCTCCCTCTCAGCGGTAGAGCCGCGCGACGGCGGCCTTCATCTCCGCCGCGGTGCGCTCGGCGTCGAGCGTCAGGAATGCGCCGTTTTCGTAGAGGATGCGGCCCTCCACCATGGTCATGCACACGTCGCTCGCCTGGGCGGAGCAGGTCAGAAGCGCAGGAGTATCAAAGTCGGGATAGAGGTGCGGGCGGCGCAGGTCGATCGCGATGACGTCCGCCTTCTTGCCGACGGCGAGGACGCCGACGTCCTCCCTGCCCTGCGCCCGCGCGCCGCCGACCGTCGCCATGTCGAGCACCTCGGAGGAGGATACGGTGGTCGGGTCGCGGTGGTAACCGGCATGCACGACCTCGGCCAGGTGCATCTCCTCAAACATGTTGAGGTTGTTGTTGCTGGCAACGCCGTCCGTCCCCAGGGCGACGTTCACGCCGAGATCGAGCAGCTCGCGGATGGGAGCGAAGCCGCTGCCGAGCTTGAGGTTGCTCGTCGGATTATGGACGACGCTGACGCCGCGCGCCTTGAGGATCTCGCGGTCGCTCGCGCTGACGGCCACGCAGTGCGCCGCCGCCGTCGGCGAGAGGAAGGTGCCGAGCGAGTCGAACCACTCCACCGGCGTCATGCCGTAGCGCGCGACGCACTCGCGCACCTCGCGCTCAGTCTCGGACAGGTGCAGGTGCATCCGCCCGCCGCGGGCGAGGCACATCTCGCTGTAAGCGCGCACGATATGGCTCTTGCAGGTGTATTCGGCGTGGATGGAAAAGTCGATGTGCACGCGGCCGCCCGCCGCGCCGTGGTACTGCTCGAACAGGGCGACGGACTCCCTGATCTGGCGGTTCTGCGCCACGGTCTCATGCTCGTCGAAGCATTGGACGCAGCGGTTGAGGTTGGCGCGGATGCCCGTCTCCTCCACGACGCGGACGGTCTGCTCCGGGAAGAAGTACATATCGGAAAAGCTGGTCGTGCCGCCGGCGAGCAGCTCCATGACGGCGTAGCGGCTGGCGGCGGACACGTCCTCCGGCGTGAGACGGTCCTCGATGGGAAAAATCGTGTCGAACAGCCACTCGTGCAGCGGCAGGCCGCTGCCCTGCCCGCGCATGAGCACCATCGGGATGTGGCTGTGGCAGTTGATGAGGCCCGGCATCAGCAGGCGGTCCGTCATGTCCTTCTCCGTATCATAGGAGGCCGCAGGGCGCGACGCGCCGATATAGTCGATGCAGCCGTCCCGCACGCCGAGGAAGCCGCCGCGCAGGGTCTGCCAGCCCTCCGCCGTGCGCAGGAGGATGTCCGCATGCGTAAAAAGCAAAGCCATCGTTTCGTTCTCCTTCGTTCGTTTTCGCGGTTTGTTCCAGTGTAGCACGAAGCGGCGCGGATTGCAACGAACAAAAAGCCCGCACGTCCTCGGACGCGCGGCTTTTTCCTATCGCCAGCAGAAAAGTCTCACCGGGCCGCCGCGCAGATGGCCGCGCGCGAATTCCTCCGCCGTGAAGACGCGGTCCTCGGCGCCGTCGCTGACGTTGAAGAAGCGGAACGCGTCCTCCCCGGTGCGAAGGTAGGCCACGAAGTGCGGCACCTGCTCCTCATGATAGCGCAGGACGCCCATGCGGCTGCCGCGCAGCGCGGCGAGGCAGGCCTCCCTGCTTCGCGTCTCCGCAAAGCCGGGAAGATACTTCGCAAGATAGGCGCGCATCACGCGCGTCTGCGTCGGGCCCGGGATGCGGAGAAGATGCATCCCGTCCATCTCCGCGAGCACGTCCGCAAAGGAGACGCTCTGCCCCTCGGCGCGGCGCAGATCGAACGCCGCCACGCAGCCGCAGGCGTTCACGCTCGCCGGCAGCGTGCGGTAGGTATAGGCGGAAAAGCAGTCCTGATCGCGGATGTAGCCGTCCGCCGTCCAGCCGCCGGCCTCGTCCGGCGCGTCGGGCTCCGGCTGCCAGGGACGCTCGGCAAAGCGGCGGAGGCAGCGCCACGTGAGATACGCCAGCAGCCAGCCGAGACCGACGATCAGCACGAACCACAGCGCGCTCATCCACGGCGGCTGCTCGTAGACATACAGGAACGGGTACGGCCCGCGCAGCACGCGCAGAACGTTCAGGATCGCGAGGACCACGCCGTAGGCCAGCGTCGGCAGCACGGCATAGCGCGGCAGACGCGGATCATCCAGCGCGGGACGGTCGACAAAGACCAGCGAGACGAACGCAAGCAGCGGGCAGAGCAGATGATGATAGAGCATCGCGCCGTAGAACAGAAGAAACGGCAGACGCCGCCACCCGCCCATCAGCGGCGCGAGGATGAAAAGGACGACGAAGAGCGTGACCATCACGGTGCAGACGGAGAAATACTTGAGCACGTGCACCCAGCTCGGCACATGGAAGCGGCGGCCGCGCAGGATACCGAGCTCATACCACGCCGCCGCGCCGAAGGCGAACAGCACGAACAGGTTGCTCAGCACCGTGTAGTAGCGGAACATCCGCGCGCCGTTCGTGCGCGCCTCGATCACCGCGCCCGCAAGCTCCAGCGCGAGGAGCAGCAGATGGAGCGCGAACGAGCGAAGGTGCTTTCTCTTTTCCTGTTCAGTCAGCATGGCGGTTTTCCCTTTTCTGCAAGGATAATCGAATTATGCCACGGCGGCTGCGCCCTGTCAACGGGCGCCGCCGCGCGTCAGAGCGGATATTTCGTTTTGAGGCGCGCAAGCTTCGCGAGCATTCCCTCGCCCGCGAACCAGAGGAAGAGCACCGTCGCCGCCGTCTGCACGAGGTCCATCGGAAGGCCCGTGACATAGAACGCCAGCACGTTCGCCCAGGTCAGCGTGCGCGCGGCGAGCAGCGCCGAGACGGGATTCATGATCCCGCCGTAGACCACGAGCGCGGCGAACGCGCCGTAGGCACAGAGCGCGCCGCGCCGCGGCCGCAGGCCGCCCGGGCGGAACAGCAATCCCGCCAGAAGCCCGATCAGGCCCATGGCGAACATCTGGAACGGCGTCCACGGCCCCTGGCCGAAGAGCACGTTTGAGAGCAGCATCGTGAGCGCGCCGACGAGGAAGCCCGCCTCGCCGCCGAGCGCCGCGCCCGCGACCGTCACGAGCGCGACGACGGGCTTGAACTGCTGCAGCATGAAGAACGCCGCGCGGCCCGCCACGCCGAGCGCACACAGCGCCGCGATCGTCACGAGCAGGCGCGCGGAGGGACGCCGCCCCTCGAAGGCCAGGAAAAACGGGAGCATCGCCTCCAGCGCGAGCGCAAGGGCGAGAAGGACGTAGTGTGCGCCGAGGAAGCGGACGCCAAGCAGCAGCGTGAGCGGGATCAGCAGCAGATCGAACGCCAGCGCCGCGCGGGTGCGGGCGGGCAGCGGCGCGCGCCGCAGCGGCGGCGGCGCGGGCGAAGGCGCGGCCTCCGCCGCCGGCAGGGGGAGCGAAGGCTCCTCCGGCACGGGCTCCGTGCCGCCGCAGACGGCGATCAGATCCTCCGCCGTCACGGCCTCCGGCACGAGAGCGCCTGCCACGCGACGCGCGGCGGTGGTGTAAAAGGCGTTGTCCGAAAAGAAGCGGCGCGGCGGGCCGGAGGCGACGAGCGCGCCGTCGAACAGCAGGGCGCAGCGGTGCGCGGCGCGCGCGCAGAACGCCACGTCGTGACTGACGAGGACGACGGCCGTTCCCTCGCGCGAAAGCGTTTCGAGCAGGGCGGCAAAGCGACGCTTGAACGCCGCGTCCATGCCCTTGGTCGGCTCGTCGAGCAGCAGCACGTCCGGCCGGTGCAGCAGGAGCTTTGCAAGCGCCAGGCGCTGCTGCTCGCCGCCGGAGAGATCGTAAGGATGCCGCGTCCAGAGCGGCGCGAGGCCGCAGAGCGCGCGCACGCGGGAAACGGCCCCGGCATCCGCAGCGGCAAGCTCCTCCCCCACGCTTGCCGCCGTGAAGAGGAGCTGCGGCTCCTGCGGCAGCAGGGCGACGCGGCCGCGGCGCTCGACGCGCCCGGCAGCGGGCGTCAGCGCGCCGGCGAGCAGGCGCAGCAGCGTCGTCTTGCCGGAGCCGTTGGCGCCGAGAACGGCAAGGATCTCGCCTTTACAGACGTTGAAGGACAAGTCGCGCAGCACTTCTATGCGTGCATCGAAGGCAAAGGAGAGGTTGGATGCAGCAAGCACCGGTTCGCCGCCGCGTACCCGCTCCGGCGCGGGAGGAAGCGGCGCGAGAGGATGCGCCTTTGCATAGGACGAAAGGAAATCCTGCCCCTCCCTCACGGTGAGGGGACAGACGCCCTCCTCCCCGACCGCGGCCCAGAGGCGTGCGCTCGCCGGCAGGGCGAGGCGCATGGCGCTGCCGGCGGCGCGCAGCGTCGCCGCAGCCGCGCGCGGAGGCCCGTCGAAGATGAGGCGGCCGCGCTCCAGCACGAGGGCGCGGTCGGCAAGCGGCAGCGCCTCCTCCAGCCGCTGCTCGCTGAGCAGCACCGTGACGCCGAGCTCACGGCTCAGGCGCGCGAGCGTGCGCAGGAATTCGCCCACCGCAAGCGGGTCGAGCTGCGCGGTCGGCTCGTCGAGCAGCAGCACGCGCGGCCGCAGCGTCATGACCGCGGCCAGGTTGACCAGCTGCTTCTGCCCGCCGGAGAGTTCCGCCGTTTTGCGGCGGAAGAGCGGCCCGAGGCCGAAGAACGACGCCGTCTCCGCCACGCGGCGGCGGATCGTCCCGGTGTCGCAGCCGAGGCTCTCCAGTCCGAAGGCCAGCTCGTGCCAGACCTTGTCGGTGACGAGCTGATCGTCCGGCGACTGGCGCACAAGGCCGAGTTCCGCGCTCTCGCGCCGCCGGTCAAGCGCGTCGACCGGCGCGCCGAAGAAGAGAATCTCCCCTTCCCGCGCGCCGTGGGGCGCGACGGAGGGCTTGAGCAGGCGCAGCAGCGTCGTTTTCCCTCCGCCGGAGGCGCCGCAGAGCACGACGAATTCCCCCGCGCCGACGGTGAGTGTGACGCCGGAAAGCGCCCGCCCCGTCTGTCCCGGGTAGGAAAAGCTCAGATCGCGCAGCGTGATCGCTTCCACGCTCATCCCTCCTCTCCGCGCAGAAAAAGCGGCGTGAGACACAGCGCAAGATACCAGAGCTGCGCAAGCACGCCGGGCGCGTCCAGCGGCGCCCGGACCACGCGCGGGAAGCAGCGCCACGAAAAGCGCCCGAGGAGCGCGAGCGTCAGCAGTCCCGCGGCGCAGAAGAGCAGCCACGAGAGCACGCGGCGGTCCCGCGCCGTGAAAACATACAGGGAGAACGACGTGCGCCCGGGCAGACCGTAGCCGCGGCCGCGCATGCCGTCCGCCGTCTCGATCCCGTGCTCGAGCGCCCAGGTCGTGACGGACGAGAAGGCTGCGGCGCCGCTGCGGAAGCGCGCGAGGACCCCGCCCTCCTCCGCCGCGGCGTTGACGCGCTGCGTCTCGCGCACCGCGCGGAAAACCGCGGCAAAGCGCGGCACGAAGCGCAGCGCCGCAGAAAGCGTCAGCGCCAGCGCGGGCGAAGCGCGGCCGAAGAGGCACAGGAGCTTATCCTCCGTCATCACCTCCGTACAGCAGGCAAACCAGAGCAGCACCGCAACGAGCATGCCCGCCGCAGCAAGGCCGAAGCGGAGCGATTCCGCCGTGAGCGGGTTCCCGGAGGGCAGGTAGGCGAGCACCGTGACCCCGGCGTGGTTGAACGCGGGGTTGAGCAGCGCCGCAAGCAGCCACAGCGGCAGCAGGCGCAGCAGCGTCCGCCGTGCGGCGGGCGCGCCGCGCAGGGCCGCAAGATACGAGAGCGCGCCGCAAAACGAGCTGAGCAGGCTCAGCGGATGGAGCAGACACATGGAAAAGCCCAGCACGAGCGCAAAAAAGAGGAAGCCGACCAGCGGGTGACGGCGGGAAAGCCCGTCGCGCTCGTTCATGCAGCTCCCTCCCTTCGCGTTACTCCTGCCGGACATAGAAATCATCGCCCACGTCGGCGCCGAGGTCGCAGGTGTAGACCCACTCGACCCGGTCGCCCGGCGAGAGCGTGCAGCGCGAGCTGCCGTAGGACGGGAACGTGCCGTTCACACGGTACATCCAGCCCGAGAGCGCGCCGCAGTCAAATTCGTAAAGATTGCCGATCCCCTCGACGTACACCGAGCGGTAGAACGGCGTGCTGGAGAACTCCATCGGGATCTCCTGCGCGCGCAGCGCGCGCTGCGTGAGGTCGAAGACGGTCTCGCCCGCCGTGAAGGCAAGCGTCGTCTCCGCAAGGAGCACGCCGTCCGCCGGGATGAGGCGGGCAAGCTCGTCGTCCAGCTCGTCCCGATGCGCGAGCAGCGTGTCGCAGCGGACGGAGAGCGTGCAGACGTTCTCCGCCGCGGCGTCGGTCTGCGCGCGGCGCGTCCGTGTGCCGTGCAGCAGCAGTCCCGCGAGCAGAATCAGCAGCAGCGCCGACGCAAGCGCAAGGCGCTTTTTCCCGAGACGTTTCATCCTGCCTCCGTGACGATCGCTGCGCGCGCGAGCAGCGCGCAGACCATCTGCGCCATCTCGCCGCGCGTGACCGGGCGCTCGGGATCGAGCAGCCCGTCAAAGCGCCAGATCTCCGCACCGATGCAGTACGCAACGCCCGCGCGCGCCCAGGAGGCGACGGAGGAGGCGTCAAGCCGGGCGGAGAGCGCCGCCTCGTCGGCGGCGGTATCGAGCGCGCAGAACGCCGCGGCGCGCGTGAGCATCACCGCCGCCTCCTGCCGGCTGAGCGTGCCGTCCGGCGCGAAGCGGCCGCCGCCGACGCCGTTGACGACGCCGCTGCGGTACGCCGCACCGACGTAGGGCGCATACCACGCGTCCGCGGCGACGTCGAAAAAGGCTGCATCGACGCCCGGCACGAGGCCGAAAGCGCGCGTGACGATGGCGGCAAACTCGGCGCGCGTCAACCCGCTCGACGGGTCATAGCGGCCGTTGCCTTTGCCGTTCACCGCGCCAAGGGCCGCCAGCGTCTCGATCGAGGCGCGGTCGCGGTCCGCGCGGATATCCGAAAAGGTGACGGGCTCGGCGCGGAGTGTGAGCGCGTCGCGCATATCGTAAAAGAACGGCCTGCCCTCCGCGGCGCGCTCCAGCGCCGCGAGCGCGCAGGCTGCCTGCTCGCTCGCCATGGGATTGACCGCGCCGTCCGCCGTGTGGCGGAAGCCGCCGGCGGGCGCGGCGAAGCGCAGCAGCGCGTCCAGCGCCGTGGCGCCGCCCTTGACGAAGCGCGCGTCCGTGACCGGGATCGCCAGCGCGCAGAGCGCAAGCAGCGCCTGGGCGCAGCTCTCCGCCGTCGGGACACTGTCAGAGGGGAACGAGCCGTCGGCATTCTGCAGCGCGGAGAGACAGGCGACGCCGCGCGCGACTGCCGCGTCCACGCGCGGCTGCGCGCGGTAGGGCGCGAGCGCCTGCAGCGCCATGGCGGTCAGGTCCGCATCGGAGCTGTCGCCCGAGAGCGACCAGCCGCCGTCGGCGTTCTGGCGCGCGAGGAGCAGGCCCGCGTACATCTGCCGCGTAGCCGGCACCCCCGCGCCGGAGCGCGGCATGGGATAGGCCGCGCTGTCGAGCGCAAGCAGCGCGAAGGCCGCGCCGTTGAGACCCTGGGCGACGGTCTTCTCATAGTCGCCCAGGGGCAGCGTGAGGTCATAGCCCGCGAAGCTGCGCGCATCCGTGCCGAGCGCGGAGAGCGCGAGGATCACGCGGGAATACTCGGTATGGCGGCGAGGGCTGAGCACGCCGCCGCTCAGACGGAGACGCTCTGCCGCTGCGGTGCGGTAGCGGTCGAAATAGCCGTCCGGCGCGGCATAGCCCGCGCGGCTGACGGCCAGCACCGCCCACTCTCCGCCGACCGCGCCGACCTGCGGCGAGGGCACGGCGGCGCAGAGATACCCGGCCGCGCTCTGCGCCGCGGAGGCGGCGCAGACGTGGATACACAGCGCCGCGGCCAGGAGCAGCGGCAGCAGCCGATCAGCCGGCCGCTTCATCTTCGGTCACGCTCCGCGCGGCAAGGCGCTGGAACAGCACGGCGAGCTCCGCGCGGGAGGCGGGCTTGCCGGGAGCCATCCGCTTGTCGGGCAGGCCCGTCAGCACGTCGTTCATGCTGAGGTAGCACATGGCCTCATATGCCCAGCCGCTGATCTCCTCGCGGTCCTCGCAGTCGAGCAGGAGCATCCAAGTGCCCGTGAAGCCCTCGCCCTGCGTCTGCAGATAGCGGTAGAGCATGACGGCGAACTCCTCACGGGTGATCTCGCGCATCGGCTCCAGACCGTCGTCCGTGCCCTTGACGATCGCCTCGCCCGCGGCCCAGCGCAGCGCGTCGGTATACCACATGCCGTCCTCAACGCCGAAGTCGTCCGACGCCGCGGGCGCGGGCTTCCCGGCCCAGCGCCAGAGCACCGTGACCGCCTGCGCGCGCGTCGCCGCCTCGTCGCCGAGGAACTGACGCTCCACGCCCTCCATCAGGCCGTTTTCCGCGGCGAAGAGCGCCGCGTCGCGGTACCAGGCGCCGCGCAGATCGCGGAACGGTCCCGGCGCGCCGGCAAAGGTGATCGCGTAGAGCATGTCCGTGTGCCAGTCCGCATCGTAGGGCGACTGCACCTGAATATAGTCCGCGACGCCGTCGCCGTTGGCGTCGACGGGGACGGACACGCTGTCCGCGCCGGTGAAGGCGTCGTCATACTCACCGGCGAGGTAGGTCGCGCCGTCCTTGTAGTTGTAGGCCAGGCGGTTGCCCGGGAAAAGCAGGCTGACCGCATCCGTATCCGCGGGGACGGTCACGGTGTAGAGCGTGACCGGCGTGCCGGGCACCATCTCCGTGCCGTTCCACTCGTAGGGCACGTAGCCCTCCGGCGTGACGGTGACCGACGCGGCCTCCGCCATGCGGAACGGCAGCGGCGCGCCGAGGAAGGTCACGGCGTAGAGCATATCGGTGTGCCAGTCCGCATCGTAGGGCGACTGCACCTGGATATAGTCCGCCAGGCCGTCGCCGTCGGCGTCAACGGGCACGACCGCGCTGTCCGCGCCGGTGAAGGCGTCCGCATATTCGCCGGCGAGATAGGTCGCGCCGTCTTTATAGTTGTAGGCCAGACGGTTCTCCTCAAAGACCAGGCTGACCTCGGTCGTGCCCTCGGGCACGACGACCACGTAAAGCGTGATCGGCGCGCCGGGCACCATCTCCGTGCCGTTCCACTCGTAGGGCACGTAGCCCTCGGGCACGACGGCCGCCGCGCGGAGCTCCTCACCGCTCACCGCGGCGCGGAACGGCAGCGCCTCTTCCTCCGCCTCCGCCGCCCGGACCGGCGTCATGCCGAGAAGCAGGACGAAAACCAGCAGCAGCGATACGATCCGTTTGTTCATGTTCGTCTCCTCCTTTTTGATGCACGCCAAACAATAAACCCGCCTGCCGGACGGCAAACGGGTGCAACGACACAAAGCCAAACCGGTATGCCCGGCTCAGCCTGACGACGCAGTTTCCGGTTCCGGCAGAAACGCTGACGCCCTTCAGGTATTCTGACTCATCTGCGCAAGGCAGCTTCACAGTGACCGACTCGCGGGGCTTTGCACCCCATTCCCCCTGCCGCCCGAAACGGCGAAGGCACGTCCCGATATTTGGTTGTTGCTTTCATTTTAGTACAGCCGCCGCGCTTTGTAAACATTTTTCTGCGCATCTTGCCGCGGCGGCGGCTTCGTGGTATGCTTCCCTTATCGAAACGGAGGTGAGGCGGATGCGGCAAAGAACGCACGAGCTTGCGCTGTGCAGCATGCTGGGCGCGCTGGCAGCGGTGTTTCTGTGCGTGGGCGGCGCGTTCCCGCTGGCGCTCTATACGGCGCCGCTGCTCGCCTCCTGCACGCTGCTGATCGCCCGCGAGGAAGCGCGGCGCAGCTACGCCTGGGCCTGCTACGCCGCCGCGGCGGCGCTGGGGATGCTGCTCTCGCCGGACAAGGAGGGCGCGCTGCTGTTCGTGTTTTTCGGATACTATCCCCTGTGCAAGCCCGCGCTCGACCGGCTGGCGCGGCTGCCGCGCATCGCCGTGAAGCTCGCGCTGTTCACCGTGTCGATCGGGGGCATGTACGCGCTGCTGCTGTTCGTCTTCCGGCTCGAGGCCCTCGTGCGCGAGTTTGCGGAGACCTCGCGCCCACTGCTGCTCGCGACGCTCGCGCTCGGCCTTGCGGTGTTCGTCGTCTACGACCTGGCGCTGGATCGGCTGGCGGCGGTCTACCGCGCGCGGAGGAAGAAGGAGCCGACGGAGCCAAAGCAAAAACCGTAAACCGGCCGAAAAAAAGCGGCGCGCAGGCAATGCCTGCGCGCCGCTCGCGCGTTTCTCGTCTTATTTCTTCGAAAGCTGCTCGTCGATGCTCTTGGCGCCGAGCTTGCCCGCGCCCATGGCGAGGATCACCGTCGCCGCGCCGGTCACGGCGTCGCCGCCGGCGTAGACGCTCGGGTGCGAGGTGAGGCCCGCCTCGTTGACGACGATGCCGCCCTTGCGGTTGACCTCAAGGCCCGGGGTCGTGTTTTTGATGAGCGGGTTGGGGCTGGTACCGAGCGCCATGATGACGCAGTCGACCGGGAGCTCGAACTCGCTGCCCTGCTTCTCGATCGGGCGGCGGCGGCCGGAGGCGTCCGGCTCGCCGAGCTCCATCTCCACGCAGGTCATGCCGGAGACGTAGCCGTTCTCTGCGCCATGGATCTCGACGGGATTGTGCAGCGTCTTGAAGATGATGCCCTCCTCGATCGCGTGCTCGACCTCTTCCTTACGGGCGGGCAGCTCCTCCATGCCGCGGCGGTAGACCACGTAAACCTCCGCGCCGAGGCGCTTGGAGCAGCGCGCCGCGTCCATCGCGACGTTGCCGCCGCCGACGACCGTGACCTTCTTGCCCTCGAGCGGCATGAGCGGCGTGTCGGATCCCTCTTGGTAAGCCTTCATCAGGTTGATGCGGGTAAGGAACTCGTTGGCGGAGTACACGCCGCAGAGGTTCTCGCCCGGGATATGCATGAACATCGGCAGACCCGCGCCGGAGCCGATGAACACCGCCTCGAAGCCGTACTGCTCCATCAGCTCGTCGATGGAGACGACGCGGCCGACGACCATGTTCGTCTCGATCTTGACGCCGAGGGCCTTGAGCCCGTCGACCTCCTTCCGGACGATGGACTTGGGCAGACGGAACTCGGGGATACCGTAGACCAGCACGCCGCCGGCAAGGTGCAGCGCCTCGAACACGGTGACGTCGTACCCCTTCTTGGCGAGGTCACCCGCGCAGGTCAGGCCGCTCGGGCCGGAGCCGATGACCGCGACCTTGTGGCCGTTGCTCTCGGGCTTGGCGGGGGCTTCCTTGGCGTGCTCGTTGTGCCAGTCGGCCACGAAGCGCTCCAGACGGCCGATGCCGACCGGCTCGCCCTTGATGCCGCGCACGCAGTACTTCTCGCACTGGGTCTCCTGCGGGCAGACACGGCCGCAGACGGCCGGCAGCGAGCTCGTATCGTGAATGACCTGATACGCGCCTTCATAGTCGCGCTCGGTGATCTTCTTGATGAATTCGGGGATGCGCACGTTGACCGGGCAGCCGCCGACGCAGGGATGGTTCTTGCAGTTGAGACAGCGCGCCGCCTCGTCGAGCGCCTGCTCCTCGGTGTAGCCGAGGGCGACCTCCAGGAAGTTCTTGTTGCGGACGTTCGGGTCCTGGGAGGGCATCTCGTTCTTCTTCAGGCTCATGTTCGGCATCTTACTTGGCCTCCTTCTTAAAGAGATTGCAGGTCTCCTCGTGCTTGCGACGCTCCCACTCGCCGTACATCCGGCTGCGCTTGACCGCCTCGTCCCAGTCGACCTTGAAACCGTCAAAATCCGGGCCGTCGACGCAGGCGAACTTCGTCACGCTCTCGCCGTTGTCGCCCTTGAGCGTCAGGCGGCAGCCGCCGCACATACCCGTGCCGTCCACCATGATCGGGCTCATGGAGACGATGGTCGGGATGCCGTATTTCTCCGTGACCTTGCAGACGAACTTCATCATCATCATCGGGCCGACGCAGAACACGGCGTCGTAATTCGCGCCCGCCTGGATCTGCTCTTCAAGCAGCTCGGTCACGAGCGCCTTGCGCACGTACGACCCATCGTCCGTGCCGACGAAATAGTTGGTGCTTGCCTTCTTGAACTCGTCCTCCAGCACGACGACGTCCTTGTTGCGGAAGCCGACGATCAGGTCGACGTGCACGCCCTGCTGGTGCAGCTTCTTGGCGACGGGGAAGGCGATCGCCGTGCCGACGCCGCCGCCGACCACCGCAACCTTCTTCGCGCCGGGCAGCTCCGTGGCGTTGCCGAGGGGGCCGACGAAGTCCTGGATGTAGTCGCCCTGCTGCTTGCGGTTGAGCTTCTCCGTCGTCGCACCGACGATCTGGTAGATGATGGAGACGGTCCCCTTCTCACGGTCAAAGTCGTGGATGGTAATGGGGATGCGCTCGCCGTCCTCATCCACGCGGAGGATGATGAACTGGCCGGGCTCCGCCTTCCGGGCGATCATCGGCGCCTCGATCTCGATGAGAACGAGCGTCGGCGTGAGCGCCTTTTTGGTTACGATACGATACATGGTCAAGCACCTCTTTTATCCTTGTTCGCCCTCTGCGGGCTCAATTTGGTGACACTTGGTTGATTATATCACGGCCGTCTGCATTTCGCAACGGTCAACCTGCATAAAATCCTGCACTTTTGTCGTCGTTTTGAAATAAATCCTGCGCCGCGGTCAGGCCTTGGCAGGCTGCGCGCCGCCGGTATAGTATTTGCCGGCAAAATCATAGAACGCCTGGGCGACGGGCGAGAGCACGCCGTTCTTGCGCCGGACGATGTGCAGGGCGAGGCGCGTCTTCACCGAGGCGAAGCGGAACACCAGCAGCCGGCCGGCCAGCTCGTCCTCATGGGCGGTGTTTTCCGCCACGAGACCGACGCCGCGCCCCTCCTCGACGAGCTGCTTGACCACGTCGGACGAGCAGACCTCCTGCGCGGCATGGATCGAGGACGCAGGCACGCCGAGCTCCTGCAGCATCGCTTCCCCGACGCGGCAGGTGCTGCTGTCCCGCTCGCGGAGGATGAAAGTCTCGCGCCTGAGGCGGCCGACCGGAAACTCGCCGCCGAGATAGGCGCGGTACTCCTCCCGGTCCGGGGTGATGAGCACCATGCGGTCGCGCGCAAACTCGCGGTAGACGCACTTGCGGCTGGCCGTCCGCAGGGCGCAGAAGCCCATCTCCACATCGCGCGCGGCCACCAGCTCCGTCACCCGGTGCGGATCCTCCACGCGGGTGCGGATGAGGATATCGGGATACTGCCGGCGGAAGGCGCGGACCATGTGCGGCAGGAAAAAGCGGCCGGGCCCCGCGGAGGTGGCGACGGTGACGACGCCGCGCATCTCCTCGGCATAGCTGCGCAGCGCGCCGGCCGCCTGCTCGCGCAGACGCAGGATCTCGCGCGCATAGCCGTAAAGGAGCTTGCCGGCGTCCGACGGGTAGGTCTCCTTCGTCGTGCGCACGATCAGCTTCATGCCCAGCTTGCGCTCGAGCGCGGCAATGTGCGAGCTGATCGTAGGCTGCGTCAGGTGCAGCTGCTCCGCCGCGCGGGAAAAGCTGCAATTGTCCACCACGTAGACGAACGCCTCAAGCTCCTTAATGTCCATATCGATGTCCACGATGATCCACCTCGATCCCCCGCGGGGGGGAGCAAAATGCTCAGGAATTGACCTGCAGAACGACCACGCCGCCGGTCAGATCGGCGGATTTGAGCGTCCCCTCCACCGTCACCCGGCGGCCGAACAGATCGGTCAGCGTGACGACGGCGCCGTCCGCCTCGATGCGGGCGACGTCGGAGCAGAGCAGGTTCTCTTTTTTCGGTTCATTGCGATAGACCGCGGAAAGGCACATGACGATCCTCCTTACTGCTGCGCAAGCTGCAGCGTCTCGCGCAACAGGTCGTTCGCCTGTTCAAAAAGCGCGACGGATGCGAGCAGCTTCTCGCGGGCGTCCCCCTCCAGACTGTCGAGCAGCCGGACGAGCTCGGCGGCATGATGATCGTTGTGATCGATCATGTAGGCAAGCAGCACCTGCACACGCTCGGGCGGCTCGACCGCGCCGGCATGGTGATGCTCGTGCGCATGGTCGTGCATCTGCTCGTGGGGATGCTCGTGCTCATGCTCATGCGTGTGGTCGCGGTCGTGGGAATGGGGGTGAGAGTGCGTATAGGTGTGGGTGTGTTCGTGCTCGTGTTCCATGGGAGCGCTCCTTTCACAAAACGTCCAGCTTCCGCAGGGCTTCCGCCGTGCCGCGGAGCACGGCCGAGTCCGGGGCAAGGTCGAAGACGGTCTTGCCGAGAATGTCGAATTCCGCCTGGCTCGCGTCCTCGCCGATCACGGCAAGGATCGGGAGATCGCCGGCGTCGAGCTGCGCCGCCGTCTCCGGTTCGGTCACGCGGTTGAGGATCACGCCGCAGCGCTCGTACATCACGAGCTCGTCCGCCACGCGCTTGACCGTTTGGATCACCTGAAGGCCCTTTCTGCTCGCGTCCGACACGAGCAGAAGATGCGTGACTCGCTCGAGCACGCGGCGGTTCACCTGCTCGATGCCGGCCTCGCTGTCGACCACGACGAAGTCGTACTCTCCGATCAGCAGGGCGATGACCTGGCGGAGATAGGTGTTGACCGCGCAGTAGCAGCCCGCCGTCTCCGGCCGGCCGATGGCGAAGAAATCGTAGCCGGCGCAGTGCTCCATCGCGGCGAGCAGACGGCCGCGGACGCTTTGCAGAATGTCGCCCACGCCGCCGCCCTCGCGCCCGGCGACCTCGCCGGCCACCTGACGGCGGATATCGTCCAGCGTTTCGCCGACGGGCAGGCCAAGCGCCGTGGAGAGCCCGACGGCAGGATCGGCGTCGATGGCGAGGATGCGCTTGTCCGGATACGCCGCGGTCAGCAGGCGAACCATCGCCGCCGAGATCGAGGTCTTCCCCACGCCGCCCTTCCCGGCGACGGCAAGGATCCTTGCAGTGCTCACGATTCGATCACGCTCCGTTCTTTCTCTCTTTGCAGTGTAGCACAGGCGGTTTTCTTTTTCAACCGGAAAAAGCGGTGGAAACGGTGCTCCGAGCGCGTTTTTTCCGCGCGGGCGGTTGACAAACCGGGCGCGGCGCATTTATATTTAGTCTATGAGCCGCGCACCGCTTCGGGCGGTGTGCAGAGCCGAAAAACGATCATCGGAGGTCCGCCATGGAAACGAAAGAACCGACCGAACGCAAAACCGAAGCGCCGCAGAATGCGGAGGTGAAGCCCACGGAAACCAAACCCGCCGCGCCGAAGCCCGCCGGGAAAAAACCCGCCGGGAAGAACGGAAAAAAGCTCGGCATCACCGGCATCGTGATCGCCGTGCTGATCCTGGCGGCGGCAGCCTTCATCGGCAACCGCTTCGACCTCTTCGCCGGCGTGCGGAGCGTCTTTGCCCAGATCCGCCTCGGCTGGAACGTCCTGCTGAACCTGGTGATCATGTTCGCGATCGTCTACTGCGTGTACTTCCTGTTCAAGCTGGTGCTGAAGCTGGTCGGCCGGAAGGGCGGCCGCGCGGCCACGATGAGTTCCGTGCTGCAGAGCGTGATCAAATACCTCGCGGTGCTGGTCGGCTTTTGCTGGGGCCTCTCGATCATCGGCGTGAACGTGTCCACGATCTTCGCAGGCGTCGGAGTCATCGCCCTGATCATCGGCTTCGGCGCGGAGTCGCTCGTGGCCGACCTCGTGACCGGCACGTTCATGCTCTTTGAGGATCAGTTCGACGTGGGCGACATCGTCGAGGTCAACGGCTCGCGCGGCACGGTCACCGATATCGGCATCCGCACCACGTCGATCCAGGACGCCGGCGGAAACGTGATGATCGTGAAGAATTCCGACATCAAGAACCTCATCAACCGCTCGAACCACGAGTCCGTCGCCATCAGCGAGATCGCGGTCTCCTACGAGGAGAATCTCGAGGCGCTGGAGGCGCGTCTGCCCGCGATCCTCGACACCATCTGGGAGATCGAGAAGGAGCGTGCAAAGGAGACCGGCGTCGCCGTCTACGAAGGGAAGCCGGTCTATCTGGGCGTCGATGCGCTGGCGGATTCCGGGGTCGTGCTCAAGTTCCGCGTCAGCGTCGCGGAGAAGGACATTTTCTCCGGCCGCCGCCTGCTGAACCGCGACCTGAAGGTCGCCTTTGACCGCGAGCGGATCGGCATCCCCTTCCCGCAGCTTGACATCCACCAGAAGTGACCCGGCGCAGGGTTGGAACCATGAACGAATACGATTTTCACGCGAACGAGGCGTACGTCCCCGCCGAGACCGCCGGCGCGCCCGCCGAGACGTTCGGCGCGGCGGGCGGCGAAGCCTTCGGCGCAGGCGGCAGCGAATACTTTCCCGCAGGCGGCGCGGAGACCTTCGTCAAGGCGGCGCCGGTGGAGGAGTCTCCGCGCGCGAAGGAGGCCGCGCGAAAACGGCGCCTCGCCAGGCAGCTCATGCAGAAAACGGGCTATCTCGTGGCGTCCTGCGTGGCGGTCGTGATGCTGGCGACGGCCGCGCCCGACCTTGCGAGCGATTTCAAATGGAACGGCGGCTCCGCCGGGGCGTATTACGCCGACTCCGTGACGGCGATCGTCTGCAACGCGGTCGACCGCTCGCCGGTCGCCGCGCGGATGGTCTTCTACGACGACGCGGGGCGGCGGGTCGCATCCGCGCAGGCGAACCGTGAGGGCGAATACAACGTCACCCTTCCCGCGGGCGAGTACTCCGTCGCGCTCTCCGCCGCCGGCTATCTCGACGACACGCAGAGCTTCCGGCAATCCTATGAGGGCCGCGTCGAGCAGGTGTTCGCGATGAGCGCGAGCCTGCAGCGGGGCCAGATGCGCATCGTGCTGCAATGGGGCGAGCATCCGGGCGACCTGGACTCCCATCTCTTCGGCCGGGCGAAGGACGGATCCTATGTGCATGTCTACTACTCCGACATGCAGGGTTATTCGGACGCCTATGACCGCGACGGGAACCGCAAGCTCCTGGCCGCACTCGACGTGGACGACACCTCGAGCTACGGGCCCGAGACGATCACGATCTACGACCTGAACGCAAGCTACGTCTACGCCGTCTACGACTATTCGAGCGGCGGCTCCCTCAGCTCCGCCAAGCTGCCGGAGTCCGGGGCGACGATCAAGGTCTACACCTACGGCAGCGACACGCCGCGCACCTTCGAGCTGCCCCGCGGCGAAGGCACATGGTGGCACGTCTTCCGCATCGAAAACGGCACGATCCGGCCGATCCGGGAACTCAACACGACCTCGCCGGGCAACAGCCCCGACTATTTTTCGTAAGGCACACACGGCAAAAAACAGGAACGCCGCTCCCGCGGCGTTCCTGTTTTTTTGCGGCAAGTGCGGCGTCACGCGCCGAGCAGCGCCTCGTGCACGGCGCAGAGCGCCGCGTCCGCGTCGCCGGCGGCGACGGTGAACGTAAGAAACTCCGGCCCGCCCGCCACGGAGCGCGTCGCGACGCCGGCGGTCTCCAGCGCCGCGAGCGCGCGCTTTTCGTACGCCAGCGACGGCAGCGCCCGGCCGACCGCCGTGATCTCCGCGGCGTCCGCGGCGGCGTCGATCCGGCGGGCGACGCCCGTCACATCCGTATCCTCGCCCGCGGCGGCGACGAGCGTGCCGACGGCGTCCGGCTCGCAGGAGAGCACCTCGACCGTCACGCCCTCCCGCGCGGCGAGCGCGGCGCTGCGGTCGTGCAGCACCTGCGCGCCGCAGGACGCGAGCAGGCGCATGTGCGCCCAGGAGATGCGGCGCAGGCGCCGCGCCGCGGGGCAAAGGCGCGGATCGGTGGTGTAAACGCCGTCCACGTCCGTATAGATGCGGCAGCGCGCCGCGCCGAAGGCGGCCGCGAGCGCGACCGCGCTCGTATCTGACCCGCCGCGGCCGAGCGTAGTCACGTCGCCCCGCTCGTCCACGCCCTGGAAGCCCGCGACGAGCACCACGCGCCCGGCGCGGAGCTCCTCCTTCACGCGCGCGTGGCCGATCGTCGTGATGCGGGCGTCGCCGTGGACGCCGTCCGTAAAGACGGGCACCTGCCACGCCTGGAGCGAGACGGCGGGCACGCCGAGCCGCATGAGCGTCATGGCGCACAGCGCGACCGATGCCTGCTCGCCCGTGGCGAGCAGGGCGTCCAGTTCGCGGGGCGAGGGCTCCGGCGCAAGGGCGCGCGCCGCGTCCAGCAGGCGGTCGGTCGTATCTCCCTGCGCGGAGAGCACGGCGATCACGTCGTGTCCCGCCGCGCGGGTCTCCGCGATCCTGTGTGAAACGCGCAGCAGCCGTTCGGCGTCGCGCACGGAGCTGCCGCCGAACTTTTGCACGATCAGGCTCATGGATATCCCTTCTCAAAAAAACATGGATCGACAGACTGCCGTGCGGCAGTCCGCCAATCCATGGTATGAGGCCGGGGGCCCCGCGGTTCAGCCCGCCAGGATCTCGAAGCGCACCACGCCGTCGAGCCCGGAGACGTCCCCGATGAGCTGCTCCAGCGGCTCGCTCATCCCGCCCGTTTCCGCCGCGACGGTCACCGCGGCGCAGCCGTTGACCGGGATGCTCTGGTTGATGGTCAGAATATTTGCGCCCGAGGCGGCAAAAATAGAGAGGACGTTGGACAGCACGCCCGAACGATCCTTCAGCAGGGCGTAAAACGTGATGACGCGGCCGGGCGCGGCGCCCGTGAAGGGCTGCACCGAATCGCGGTACTTGTAGAACGCGCTGCGGCTGATGCCCACGGCGCGCGCCGCCTCGCCGGCCGTGGACGCCTCGCCGGCGCGGAGCATGCGGTTCGCCTCCGCCACCTTCAAAAAAACCTCCGGCAGCACCTTTGACGCCACGAGAAAATACTTTGCTGTCGCCATCGCGGCACACCTCGCTCTCAAAAAGCATGTCCGATCCGGGGGATCACTTACATAGCTCATGATAGCATACGGCGCGCGGCTTTGCAAGTGCGGCGCGCCGGGGCGGAAAGGAGAAACGCGCGTGAGCGACGAGACCCTGCGGCGCTTCCTGCTCCGCGCGGCGGCGGGCGCGGCGGCCGCCGCGCTGTTCTATCTGACGGCGCGGTATCTCCTGCGCTGGGCGCTGCCGTTCCTGATCGCCTTTGCCGCGGCCGCCGCCATGGAGCCCGCCGTGCGCTTTCTGCAGGCGCGCCTGCGCTTCCGGCGGGGCTTCGCCGCGGCGCTGCTGACGCTGTTCCTGCTGTTCCTGCTCGGCGGGCTGCTCTCGCTGCTCGGCACGACGCTGCTGAGCGAGGCCTACGCCTTCCTCGAACGGGCGCCGGCGCTGCTCGCGCGCGTGCCGGAGGCGTTCCGCGCTCTGCTGGCCCGGCTGGAGCGCTTCGGCGCGGCCTATCCGAAATGGCTGCGCGACTACGTCGAGCGCTCGCTCGCGCCGGAGCTCAACGAGGCGGGCAGCCTGCTCGGCACGCTTGCCGGGCAGCTGTTCGCAGCGCTCGGCAGCCTGGCCGCGGCGCTGCCGCGCCGGGCCTTCGGCGCCGCGACCTGCGTGCTCGCGGTCTATTTCACCTCGGCACACTACCCGGCGCTGCGCGCCCTGGCGCGGCGGCATCTGAGCGGGAGGACGCTGCGCTCGCTCCGGCTCGTCCGCAGCGGTGCGGCGCGCTCGCTCGCGCGCTGGCTGCGCGCGGAGGCGGCGCTCTGCGCCGTGACCTTCTGCGAGCTGCTCGCGGCCCTGTGGCTGCTGCGCCAGGAATACGCGCTGCTGCTCGCCTGTCTCATCACGCTGGTGGATGCGCTGCCGGTATTCGGCACGGGCACGGTGCTTGTGCCCTGGGCGCTCGCGGAACTGCTCTTCGGCGCGCCGCCGAAGGCCGCTGCGCTCGGCGCGCTCTACCTCGTGACGCTGCTGGTGCGCAACGTCCTGGAGCCGCGGCTGCTCGGCGCGCAGACGGGCCTGCCGCCGGTCGTCTCGCTGGGGGCGATGTACCTCGGCTTCTGCACGCTCGGCGTGGGCGGGATGATCCTCTTCCCGTTCCTGCTGCTGTTCGCGGCGCAGCTGCGCCGCGAGGCGCGCGCGGCGGCATGAGAAAACGCGGAGCGGCAGAGCCGCTCCGCGTTTTGTGTTGTTTCAGTTGTCCTCGATCGCGGCGAGCGCGCCGAAGTACTTCTCGCGCGTCGCGGCGTAGGCCCGGTTGAACTCCGGATCCGCGCCCTGATGCAGGCGATGGATGTAATCGTGGTGGTTGTTCATGATCCTTGCGTCGGACTGCGAGAGGACGTAGACGCCGATGTTCGAGCACTGGTCCGCGATACGCTCGATGTTGACGAGGACATCGAGGAACGTAAGTCCCGCGTAGACGGTACACTTCCCGTCGCGCAGGCGGCGGATGTGGTTGCTGCGCAGCGTGGCGACCAGGTCGTCCACGACCTCCTCCACCGGCTCGACCCGGTGCGCGGCGCGCGCATCCAGCGCGACGAAGCCCTGATAGGCGTAGCCGATGATCTCCTCCAGCGCGTCGCGCAGGATCGCGAGCTCCTGCTGCGCGGCGGGCGAGAACTGGCTGCCCCGATCCAGCAGCTCCTTTGCGTTCTCCGTGAGGTTCACCGCATAGTCGCCGATGCGCTCAAACTCCGAGAAGCACTGGATGTAGAAATTCAGCATATCGCTGCCGCGTCCGAGGGAGACGTGCGGCGAGAGCTTGATGAGATAGTTGTCCACCCGGTCGGCCAGCAAGTCGATGTGATCCTCGTTCTCGTTGATGACGTCCACCGTGTGCTGGTCATACTCCCGCAGCACGTCCATCGCGCTCATCACGCCGTCGTGCGCGAGCTTCGCCATCTTGCCGATCGCGTCCGCCGCGCCGGAGAGCGCCAGCGCGGGCGAGGTGAAGAACTTTTCGTCCAGCAGCTCCAGCTCGCCGTCGATGCTCGTTCCGATGCGCTTGTCATCCTTCACGATCAGGCGCGAGAGCCGCTCGAACCTGCCGCAGACCGGCAGCAGCGTCAGCGCCGTGATCAGGCGGAACACCGTGTGGATATTGGCGATGCCGCCGGAGGTGACCGTCCGGTTCCACAGCCCGTCCAGATAGCCGAAATGCCGCAGCAGGAACACGCCGAGCAGGATGATCGCGGAGCCCGCCACGTTGAAAAGGATGTGCACGACACCCGTGCGCTTCGCGTCCGCCTTCGAGCCGATGGCGCAGACGATGGCCGTGGTCACGCAGTCGCCGATGTTGACGCCGATGATGATCGCGTAGACCGAGCTGAACGTCAGCACGCCCGTCATGGACAGGGCCTGCAGAATACCGATCGTCGCCGAGGAGCTCTGGATCAGGAAGGCCACGCCCGAGCCCGCGAGGAAGCCGAGCACCGGCGTCCGCGAAAGGCCGACGAACATCTGCGCGAACGCCTCCGATCCGGAGAGAGGGCTGACGGCCGCCGTCATGGCCATGAGGCCCGTGAACAGGATGCCGAAGCCCATCGCGATGCTGCCGACGGTGTCCGACCGCTTGCTCTTGACCGCCATGATCATCAGGATCCCGACGATCGAGGCAAGAGGCGCAAGCGTCGACGGTTTGAACACGTTGAGCCACGAGCCGCCGCCGGCGTCCAGATCGAGCAGGCGGATGATCTGGGCGGTGATCGTCGTGCCGACGTTCGCGCCCAGGATCACGCCGATCGACTGATGCAGTGTGATGATCCCCGCGCCGACGAGGCCGGAGGTCAGCACGATCGTAGCCGTGGAGCTCTGGATCACCGCCGTGACGACCAGGCCGAGCACAAAGCCCATGACGGGGCTGTTCGTCACCCGTTCCAGCGCGTTCTTGAGCGCGCCGGAGGAGCCTTCCTTCAGTCCGCCGCCCATGAGGCGCATGCCGTAAAGAAACAGCGCAAGCCCACCGAAGAGCGAGATCACGTCGAAAATCGTCATACAGGTCTTCCCTTTCGATCAACGCAGCTTATACCAAATACTATTATATTAGGTTTTCTTCAAATGACAAGGGGGCATTCCGCCGATTCCCCGCCGCAGCGACAAAAAAACTTTGTTTCTTTCCACAAGAGTGCGCGCCGCCTGCCGGCCGCAGCAGAAAAACCTTGAAATCGGCCGGTTCTGTGTGCTATACTTTGTGAGTATATTTCTCTGGAAGGAGGCGGGCGGATGATCGAGGCCAGGCAGCCCATCGGCGTGATGGACTCCGGCGTGGGCGGGCTGACGGTCGTGCGGCACCTGCAGCGGCTCCTGCCCGGGGAGGACATCCTCTACTTCGGCGACAGCGCGAACTGCCCCTACGGCAACAAGAGCCGTGAGGAGCTGCTCGCCCTCGTGAGCCGGATGCTGCGCTACTTCGGCGAGCATCACGTCAAATGCGTCGCCGTCGGCTGCAACACGACCTCGCCGCTCGTGGGCGAGCTGCGCGCGCGCTTTCCCTTCCACATCACCGGCATCATCGAATCCGCGGCGGACTACGTCGCGCGCGCGGGACTCGACGAGGTCGGCCTGATCGCGACCGAGTTCACCGTGAAAAACGGCGCCTACGACCGCTTCATCCACCGCCGCGCGCCGTCGTGCCGCATCGTGGCCGAGGGCTCGCCCCTGCTCGCGGCGCTCATTGACCGCGGCGCGCTCGACGCGCCGGAGCTCGACGAGGAGATCCGCGTCCGCGTGGGCGACATTCTGCGCCGCGGGGACGACGTGCGCCACCTGATTCTCGGCTGCACGCACTATCCCATCGTCGAGGATCATTTCCGCCGCTGCTTCCCGGAGCTCACGCTCATCGACCCCGCACCGCACCAGGCGCAGGCCGTCCGGGACTATCTTGCGCGCGCGGATGCGCTCAACCCGCAGCGGCGCGGGCGCTTCACCGTCTGCACCACCGGCGACCCGGCGGTGTATGCGCGCGCCGTGGAGCGGCTGGGACTGTTCGAACCCGACGAATACCGCGCGCTCGACCTGTAAGCGGCGCGGAAACCGACACGACCGACACAAAGGGAGAGATGCGAAACGGCACCTCTCCCTTTTCCGTTGGTCAAAAGGCCGCGCAGCGTTTTGACCGTTTCAAGGAGAGAGGCGAAGCGGCATCTCTCCTCTCTTTTCCGCATAGGATGAAGCGAGCGTTTTGATGAGAGGAGTCCTTCCCTTGCGTGAGCTTCGCCCTCCCGCGCCGCCTCCGCCGCCCGGACCGCCGCCTCCGCTGCGTGCGGAGATCGAGCGCGACTTCGGCTCGGTCGGGGATTTTGCGCGCGTCCTGCGCGAGATGACCTCCGACCCGCGCCGCGGCGGCTACGTCTACCTGATCTGCACGCCGGACGGACGGCTGCGGCTCGTGCGTCTGCCGGCGCACGCAAAGCCGCGCGGACGCGTGCTGATGCAGTTTCCCGTCCGCCCCGGCCCGCCTCCGTCGCCGGATTGGCACGGCGCCGGGACGCGCTACGCCGGGCATCTGCGCTTCCGGCCGCCGTTCCCGCTGCCGTAGCGCGAAAAAGGCCCGCAGACGAACGTCTGCGGGCCTTTGCACGCATTTTTCAGCCGCGGAGCGCGATGACGGCCTTGACCCGGTCGACGATCTGCTCGCTCGTGAGGCCGAAGCGCTGCTGCAGATACCCCTGCGGGCCGACCTCGCCGAACTCGTCGTTCACGGCGACGGGCAGCGCGCGCGTCGGGCAGCGCTCGGTGAGCACCTCGCTCACGGCGGAATACAGGCCGCCGATGCGGTTGTGGTTCTCCGCCACGACGACCGCGCCCGTCCGGCGCGCCCAATGCTCGACCGCGTCGGCATCCAGGGGCTTGACGGAGTAGAGATCCACCACGGCGGCGGAGACGCCCTCCCCCTCCAGGCGGAGCGCCGCCTGCATGGCCTCGTGCACCATGATGCCGGCGGCGAAGATCACAACGTCGCCGCCCTCGCGCAGCGTGGCGGCCCTGCCGATGGGCAGCTCGCTGCCGTCCTCGTAGACGCGGGCGTACTGCTTGCGGCCCACGCGGATATACTTGACGCCCGGGCGGTCCTTGCACTGGCGCAGGATGCTCACGAGCATCGCGGGATCGGTGACGTCGATCACGGTCGAGCCCGGCAGCGCGCGGTAGAGCGCGACGTCCTCAAAGGGCATGTGCGTGCCGCCGTTGAGCGTAGCGGTCACGCCCGGGTCGGTGCCGATGATGGTGATGTCGTTCCCCGCGTAGCCGCCGGAGAGGAATGCCTGATCGTAGCAGCGGCGGGACGCGAAGGGCCCGAAGGTGTGCACGAACGGCTTGAAGCCCGCAGCGGCAAGGCCGCACGCGACGCCGACCATGTTCGCCTCCGCGATGCCGCAGTTGATCGCGCGGTCGGGATGGGCCGCCGCCCACTTCGCCGTGCCGATGCAGTTCATCAGATCCGCGTCGAGATAGATCACGTCCGGATCCTCAGCCGCAAGCGCCGGAATGGTCTCGCCGAGCACCGATTTGATCAGGCGCGGATCCATTTCTCCGTTATAGACGATCTTCATGCTTCAGCCCTCCAGTTCCGCCAGCTCAGCGCGCAGCTGGGCGGTCCATTTTTCAAACTGCTCGTCGCTGATGGGAATGCTGTGGTTCATCGGGGTCTTCGCCACCTCGTCGATGCCGAAGCCCTTGACCGTGTCCAGCACGATGGCGTAGGGCCGGTCCCCGCCCGCGCGGGTGCGCTCGAGCGCGGCGGCCACCTCGCCGACGTCGTTGCCGTTGACCTTCGCGGTGTCGAAGCCGAAGGCCTCGAACTTGGCCGCGTAATCGCCCATCGGGAAGATATCGTCCGTATAGCCGTCGAGCTGGCGCTTGTTCCAGTCGAGCAGCACGACCAGATTGCCGAGCTTCTTCGCCGCCGCGAAGGACAGCGCCTCCCAGACCTGGCCTTCGTTCGTCTCGCCGTCGCCCACGATGAGGAAGGTGCGGCTCGGCCGGCCCTTGAGCCGATCGCCCAGCGCCATGCCCGCGGCCAGCGACGTGCCCTGACCCAGCGAGCCGGTGGTCATGTCCACGCCCGGGGTCTTGTTGCGGTCGCAATGGCTCGGCAGATGCGTGCCGGGCCGGTTGAGCGTGTGCAGCTCCTCATACGGGAAATAGCCCTTGAGCGCAAGCGTGCCGTACACCGCCGGGCCGGCGTGGCCCTTGGAGCACACCAGCTTGTCGCGATCGGCCCACCCGGGCTCGTCCGGCCGGACGCTCATCTCGCGGCCGTAGAGCACCGCGAGCACGTCCGCAATGCTCAGCGCGCCGCCGACGTGCCCCGCGCCGATGGAATGGATCGCGTCGATCGCCGCCATGCGGATGCGGACGGCGAAGGCCTCCAGTTTTTTCTTCTCTGCCTGTTCCATCTTCTCACCTCATACCACGGCCCTGCCGTGCGTTTTCGCGGTCATTGTAACACTCCGCGGCGGTCGTGTCAATTCCCGCCGGGCGGCGCAGAAAAGAACGGGAGCGGCGATGCGCCGCTCCCGTTCTTTTTCCGTTCGCTCAATCGTCCTGCGCTGTCAGGCGCACCGCCTTGTCATACAGCTCCTCCACCGCCTTTGCGGGCGCTTTGGTGCAGAGCGACGCCGCCGCCGCGGCGAGCAGGCCCGCAGCGAAGCCCGGCAGGATCTCGTAGACCCCCGTGGCGGAGAAAAACGCAAGCCAGAGGATATCGACCGCCGCGCCCGCCACGATACCCGCGACCGCGCCGGCGAAGGTGAAGCGCCGCCAGAACAGGCTCAGCAGGATGGCGGGGCCGAAGGCCGCCCCGAACACGCCCCAGGCGTTGGACACGAGGCTCATGATCGACCCGGCGTTCGGGTCGGAGGCGATGAGCAGCGCGGCGACGGCGATCACCAGCACGACGATGCGCCCGGCCCAGAGCATCTCGCGGTCGGAGGCCCGGCCGCGGCGGAGCAGAGGCTTGTAAACGTCGCTGGCAAAGGCGGAGGCCGCCGCGAGGAGCTGGCTGTCCGCCGTGCTCATCGAGGCCGCCAGCACCGCCGAGAGCAGGATGCCGGACAGGAGCGCCGGGAACAGCCGCCGCACCATCGTGATGAACACGAGGGATTCGGCGTCGATCGCCGCGTCATAGCCGAGGAACAGCCGCCCGACGATGCCGACGAGCACGGCGAAGAACAGGATCAGCACCGTCCAGGTGATGCCGATCTTCGCGGACTTGCGCAGAGACTTCTGCGACTCGACCGACATGAAGCGGATGATGATGTGCGGCATGCCGAAATAGCCGAGACCCCAGGCAAGACCGGAGACGACGTCCTGCCAGCTGCCGAGGCTCCAGTAGCCGGCGGGCATGGCGCCCGATGCGGCGCCGTCCAGCTTCGCTGCGGCGAACAGCGGCGCCGCCAGCAGCGCCGCCAGCATCAGCAGGCCCTGGAAAAAGTCCGTCCAGCAGACGGCGGAAAAGCCCCCGAGGAAGGTATAGCCGATGATGATGAAGGCCGCGGCATACATCGCGGTCGAGGCCTCGACGCCGATGACGGTGTGGAACAGCGTGCCGCAGGCCTTGATCGAGGAGGCGGCGTAGATCGTATACGCCACAAGGAAGATCACGGCGCAGATCAGCTGCAGCGCCCGCGAGCGCGAGAGGAAACGGTTGGTGAGGTACTGCGGGATCGTGATCGCATCGTCCGCCGCAACGGAGAATGCGCGCAGGCGCGGCGCCTCGATCAGCCAGCTGAGCGCATAGCCCGCCGCGAGGCCCACGGCGATCCACACCTGCCCGATGCCGAGGGCGTAGATCGAGGCGGGCAGGCCCATGAGCACCCACGCGCTCATGTCCGACGCGCCCGCGGAGAGCGCCGAGACCCAGGCGCCCATCTTCCGCCCGCCGAGGAAATAGTCCTTCTCGCCGCCGTTCCGGTTGCGAATGAAAAACACGATGCCGATCGTCAGCATGCCGATCAGATACACGCCGAACACGATGCTCTCCACGTTCATGACAACAGCTCCCTTGCCCTTGAGATGCGCAGAGTATAGCACGAAAATAAGTAGACGTAAATACAGAACGACGTATAGACTAAAGTCTATACGTCATTCGTGTTCAATTCGCAAAAAGTATTGAATCAATCGAAAAAATAACAAGACGATTTTTCGTTCTTTCCTTGGTGCGTCAAAAAAATTTTTACGTGCGGAAACTGGCGAGGAACAGCGGCATCAGCGAAGCGGCGTAATTCGGCAGCGAATACTCGCCGCCGCTGAGGCACCAGTCGTACATGAGGCCGCGCTCGAACAGCGCGTAAGCCTTGACGAGCTCGCTCACGGTCCGGTCCGTGCGCAGCTCGCCGCGCTGCTGCCCCTCCGCGATGATCTGGCGCAGGAGCTTGAAATACGTGCGGTTCCGGTCGAGCAGGTGCTTCTCGCCGCGCGTGACCAGCTGCGAGGACAGCAGCCGCGTCAGCAGATCAATGGCCACGGTGTTCTCGATCACGGTGAACAGCTCGTGGTTGAGGTATTGCAGCAGCGCGACGCTCTCCTTCGGGCGATCGGGCTCCTGCATCAGGGCCTCGTACTTTTCGTCGAACAGGACCGAGAGCGTGCCGAGCAGCGCGTCCTTCCCGTCAAAGTAGTGGTAGAACGAGCCCTTGGAGGTCTCGGATTCGAAGATGATGTCCTCCACGGTCGTGTCCTCATAGCCCTGCTCGTAAAAGAGCTTCCAGGCCGCCGCCACGATGCGGCCCTTGGTGTTTCGGGTGTTCTTCCTGCCCACGTCGCTCGCCTCCCGCAAGGTTTTCGTTTTATGGTATCACGAACCGGCGCCGCGCCGGCGCGGCGCCTCAGCCCAGCTCGTGCTTCATCGTGCCGAGCAGCGCCGGGATCAGCTGCTTCTTGCGGCTGAGCACGCCCGGCAGCACCGCCTTCCCGTCCGTCACGGGCACGCCGAACGCCTTGCCGACCAGCTCCTCCGCGCCCTTGCCCACCATCAGCAGCTCCGTCACGGAGCGGCGCACGTCGGTGAACATATAGAACACGTAGTCCAGCGCGTGCTTCTCCAGCGCGGTGCGCAGATACGGCGCGACCAGCGCCTCGCTCGCGCGCAGGTTTTTCTCGCTCATGTAGCTGCCCTGGCCGACGCCGAAGCGCTGCCGCCCGCTGGCGAACACCTTGTAGTCGGTGTTGAAGACCTGCTCCGCCGTCTCGCCCGTGACGTCGCCGCCGCGCTCGAACATCTCGTCGGCATATGCCTCCAGGTCGATCTCCGCGATCTTCGCGAGCGAACGCGCGGCGTGCTCGTCCATCGGCGTGCAGGTGGGGCTGCGGAACATCAGCGTGTCGGACAAAATGGCGGAGAGCATCAGCCCCGCCGTGGCGCGGTCGATCCCGACGCCGTGCTCCTGGTACATCTGATAGAGGATCGTGCAGGTGCAGCCCACGGGCGCGTTGCGGAAGTAGACGGGGTCGGTCGTCTCCAGCGAGCCGATGCGGTGGTGGTCGATGATCTCAAGCACCGTCGCATCCTCCAGTCCCTCCACCGCCTGCGCCTTTTCGTTGTGATCGACGAGGATCAGCTCTTTCTTGTGCAGGTTCAGCAGGTTGCGGCGCGAGAGCATGCCGACGTACTTCCCCTCGTCGTCCAGCACGGGGAAATAGCGGTGGCGCACGGAGGCCATGATCCGTGTCGCGCTCTCCACGGGCGTGTTGAGGCTGAAGGTCATCAGCCCCTCCCGCAGCATGTAATAACGGATCGGCGCCGCCTGGCAGATCATCTGCCCGGTGACGTAGGAGTCGTAGGGCGTGCTGATGACGAGGCAGTCCTTCTCGGCCGCGAGCGTGCAGATGGTCTGCGAGACCCGGCTGCCGCTGCTCACGACGAGGCAGCCCGCCTCCATCTCGAGCGCGGCGAGCTGGCTGTCCGTCCGGTTGCTGACGATCACCACGTCGCCCCGGCCGATCGCGCGCTCCATCAGCTCGGTGCTGCCCGCGCCGATGATGACGTTGCCCTGCACGGTCCGCCCCGCCGGGTCGCCCACGAGCACGGTGCCGTCGATCGTCTCGATCACGTTCTCGTAGCTCGCCGCCGACTTGCGCAGCACGCTGCTGTCCAGCCCGTCCATGTTGGCGGTGGCCACGTCCTTGACCGTGATGAGGCCCTTGAGCTCCCGATCCCCGGCCGTGACGCAGAGCGTGTCCACCACCCGGTCGCGCATCATCACCCAGGCGCGGCGCAGGCTCATCTCTCCGTCCACGCCCTCCATGCGGCGGATGTCCACGTCGCGCACCTGGGGGCTGACGTCCGTATAGAGCTGCGGCAGCGGCACGCCGAAATAGTCCAGCACGAACTGCGTCTCCCGGTTCGGGATGCCCGCGCGGCACGGCTCGTACGTCCGCTCCGGGTCGATCATCGACTTGAGGCGGCTGTAAGCGATCGCGGCGCAGATCGAATCCGTATCCGGATTGCGGTGACCGATCACCTTGACCGCGTGCACGTTGATCTGGGTATCACTCATCTTGGATCTCCTCCGTTCGGATCGTCTCATCGGCGTTATCATACCACAGCTTTGCGCCGGAAAAAAGTGCCAAACGCAAAAAAACGCGTCTTGCGGCGCGCGGGGCCCTTGCTTTTCCCGAAAGAGCGATGTATAATCCGTTGGCTTCACAAGAGAAACGGGAGATTTTTGGCATGAACACCGGCGATCTGACACAGGGCAGCATTCTGGGCAAGCTGACCCGCTTTTTCTTCCCCGTCCTGTTCGGGATGCTGTTCCAGCAGTTTTACAACACGGTCGACGCGGTCGTGGTCGGCCGCTGCGTCGGCAAGGCGGCGCTGGCCGCCGTGGGCGGCAGCCCGGCCGTCATCATCAACCTGGTGATCGGCTTTTTCACCGGCCTCGCCTCGGGCGCCACGGTGATCGTCTCGCAGTACTTCGGCTCGCGGGACGACGAGCCTCTGCGCCGCGCGGTGCACACGATGCTCGCCTTCTGCGTGCTTGCCGGGGCGGCGCTCAGCGCGCTCGGCTGGGTCTCGTCGCCGTGGGCGCTGCGCCTGGTCAAAACGCCGGAGGACATCTTTGCCGCGTCGCTGACCTACCTGCGCATCTACTACCTCGGCGCGGCGCCGCTGCTGCTGTTCAACATCGGCTCCGGCATCCTGCGCGCGGTCGGCAATTCGCGTGCGCCGCTGCTGTTCCTCGGCGTGTGCTGCGTGCTGAACATCGCGCTCGACCTGCTGTTTGTGGCCGTGCTGGAAGCGGGCGTCGCAGGCGTGGCGTGGGCCACGGTGCTCTCGCTGCTCGCGAGCGCCGTGTGCGTACTGGTCTTCCTTTCCCGCTCCGAGGGGCCTTATCGCCTCTCGCTCACGCAGCTGCGCATCTCGCCCGACTCCCTGCGGCGCATCCTCTACATCGGCATCCCCGCCGGCGTGCAGAGCGCGCTGTACTCCGTGTCCAACGTCGTGATCCAATCCGCCGTCAACGACTTCGGGACGACCGTCGTCGCGGCGTGGACTGCCATCGGCAAGTTCGACGGGCTGTTCTGGGTCACGAGCAATTCCTTCGGCGTCGCGATCTGCACCTTTGCGGGCCAGTGCTTCGGCGCAGGCAAATACGACCGTCTGCGGCAGGGCGTGCGCACCTGGCTGCTGACGGCGATGGCCGCCTGCGTCGCCATCGTGACGCTGCTGCTCACGCTGGCGCCGTGGGGCTGCCGCCTCTTTTCCGACGACGCGGAGGTGCTGCGCGAGGCGCAGCGCATGCTGTGGTACTTCGTGCCGTTCTACCCCACCTGGATCTTCATTGAGGTGCTCTCCAACACGCTGCGCGGCGCGGGCGACGTGCTCCCGCCCACGGTCATCTGTCTGGTCGGCGTATGCCTGCTGCGCATCCTGTGGATCTGGCTCGTCGTGCCGCACTGGCACACCGTGCTGGGGGTGAGCGTCTCCTACCCGATCACCTGGGCGATCACCGCGGCGGTGTTCCTGGTCTACTACCTCCGCTCCGATTGGCTCGGCCGCCTTACCCGCGGCAGGGCGCACTGAATACAGACGCCTTTCAAAAGGACGGCGCGGCGGCAAAGCCCCGCGCCGTCCTTTTTTCGTTCAGTTCTCCCGCTTTGCCTCGATCGAGGCGAAGTACCGCTTTCCCGCCGCGCGGGACGCCTCGTCGCGCGCGGCGTCGATCTCGTCGTAATGCGCGGCCAGCAGCTCCACAAGGCTCTCCGCCAGCGCGCCCGCGGCCGCATTCTCCCGCAGCACGGCGACAGCCCGCTCCCGCGGCATACCGTCGCGGTAAGGACGCTTTTCCGTGATGGCGGAGAATACGTCCGCCACCGCCATGATGCGCGCACCCAGCGGGATCTGCTCCGCCTTCAGGCGGAATGGATACCCCGTGCCGTTGAGCTTTTCGTGGTGGAACGCGGCCCACTCGCAGATCTGCTCGAAACCGCGGATGTCCTTGAGCAGGACGTAGGTGTAGTACGCGTGCTCCTTGATCTGGTTGAATTCCCCGTCCGTCAGTCTGCCGGGCTTTTCCAGGATCTCCCGCGGGATCTTGAGCTTGCCGAGATCGTGCAGGCTGCCGGCGATCCGCATCATCTTGCACTCGCTCTGCGACATGCCGCTGAGGCGCGCCAGCGCCTCGGCGGAGGCGGCGACGCCCGCGGAATGCATCGCGGTGAAGGGACTGCGGAAGTCGATGACGTGGGAGACCAGCTCCGCCATGCGGATCGTCTCGTCCAGCGAGACGGCGCGGCTCGCCGGGATATCGTCCAGAAAGCGGTCCGGCCGGTAGAGCACGTCCATCCACACGTCGTCCCGACGGCAGAGGCTGTCGAGCGCCTCCAGCGCCTGCGGACCGAACTCCCGCTTTCCCGTCCTGCCGATGCATTCCCGGATATGGCCGACCTGATTGAGTACGGAGCCCTCCTCCGACAGCAGCAGTGTGATCGTGTCCGCCATATGGACGAGCTGGCCCTGCAGCAGCGGCCCGCGGAGCGGCAGCGCCAGCTGCGTCAGCCGCTGCCAGGGCGACTGGCTCATGCCGACGACCTCCGACAGGCGCTCCGTCATCGGGTGCATCCGCAGCAGCGCGCTGCCGGCCTTGGCGAGAAACGCCGCGTCGGACTCCACCTCCGCCAGCGTGAGCCTGCGGTCCGTCTTCAGCGTGACCGCGCCGATATCGTGCAGCAGCGCGGCATAGAGTGTCATCCGGCGCTCGGCCGGGCTCAGGCCGGCGGCCTCCGCCAGGCGATAGGCAAGATATGCGACCTTCTGGTGGTGATCCTCCACCTCCGGCGAGATCAGGTTCATCGCCCCGGCAAAACCACGCACCAGATCGCGCATGTTGGTAAACTGCTGTTCCATCGTCCGCCCTCCGCACCTTGATACCGTTCAGTATACAGGGCGGCGCGGCAAACTGCAATTCTTTTTTGCGTCTCAGGGATTCAGCAGCCACACGCCGGCGTTCAGGTAGCCCGCGAAGGCCACCCAAAGCAGATACGGAAGCTGCAGACACCCCGCCGGCCGATCCAGGCGGAAGAAGGCGCGCGCCATCAGCAGGATCAGCACCCACAGCGCCCACAGCCAGAAAAACGAAACGCCGAACGCGCGCAGATTGAAAAACAGCAGGCTCCAGCAAAAATTGAACGCCAGCTGCACGGCAAACAGCCGCAGGGCGCGCAAGCGCGCGGCCGACGCCGGTGTGAGCGCCGCACGGGCGGCGCCCGCGCCCATCAGCGCGTAGAGGATTGCCCACGCGATGGGAAACACGATCGCGGGCGGCGAGAGCGGCGGCTTCACGATCTGCGTGCGATAGAGCTCCGTGCCCTCGCGCGTCAGCCATCCCGCGAGCGCGCCCACCGCCTCGCTGAGCACGATCCAGAACGCATAGGTCTTCCATTTGCCGTTTTTCACGTCGATCACCTCACCGTAAGATATGCCCCATGCGCGGCGGATTATGCGTTTGCGCACAGCCCCTTTACAACGGCAGCTTTGTCTGCTACTATCTTGACGAAACAGCGCGGGCGGCGCAGCCCGCGCAGAAGCAGGAGGCGGCGATATGACCCTGAACGAATTGGGCGTCGGCGCGTGCGGCGTGGTGACTGCCGTCGGCGGCGAGGGCGCGCTGCGGCAGCATTTTCTGGATATGGGCGTGATCCCGGGCACGGAGATCACGCTCGTCAAATTCGCGCCGATGGGCGACCCCATCGAGTTCCAGCTGCGCGGCTATGAGCTGACGCTCCGCCTGGCCGACGCCGCGCAGATCACGGTGGAGGCTGTCTCCGGACACGAGCGGCCGGCGCAGACGGCCGCGTCCGGCCGCCGCTCGGTGCATCCGGGTCTCGGCGAGGGCGGCAAATTCCACCCAAAGGGCAGCGGCGACCCGCTGCCGACCGACGCGCTGCTGACCTTCGCGCTCGTGGGCAACCAGAACTCCGGCAAGACGACGCTGTTCAACCGCCTGACCGGCGCAAACCAGCACGTCGGCAATTTTCCGGGCGTGACGGTCGACCGGAAGGACGGCCCCATCCAGGGCCATCCGAACACGATGGTGACCGACCTGCCCGGCATCTACTCGATGTCGCCGTACACCGGCGAGGAGCTCGTCTCGCGCAGCTTCGTGCTGGACGAGAAGCCGCGCGCGATCATCAACATCGTTGACGCCACGAACATTGAGCGCAACCTCTACCTCACGATGCAGCTGCTGGAGATGGACGTGCCCATGGTCGTCGCGCTCAACATGATGGACGAGGTCACGAAAAACGGCGGCTCCATCGACATCAACGAGCTGGAGAGCGCCCTGGGCGTGCCGGTGGTGCCGATCGCCGCGGTGAAAAACGCCGGCGTGCACGAGCTGATCGACCACGCCATCCACGTGGCGCACTATCAGGAGCGTCCGCTGCGGCAGGACTTCTGCGGCGAGAACGACAGCGGCGGCGCGGTGCACCGCTGTCTGCACGCGATCAGCCACCTGATCGCGGACCACGCCGGGAGCGCGGGGCTCCCGCTGCGCTTTGCGGCGAGCAAGGTCGCCGAGGGCGACCGGCGCATCCTCGCGCAGCTCGACCTCGACCGGAACGAGCGCGAGACCATCGACCACATCGTGCTGCAGATGGAGACCGAGCGCGGACTCGACCGCGCCGCCGCCATCGCGGACATGCGCTTCACCTTCATCGAGCGGGTCTGCGCGCTGACCGTCAAGGCGCCGCGGGAGAGCCGCGAGCGCATCCGCAGCGAAAAGCTCGACCGCATCCTGACCGGGCGTTTCACGGCGATCCCGACCTTCGTCGGCATCATGGCGGCGGTCTTCTTCCTCACGTTCAACGTGGTCGGTCCGTGGCTCCAGGAGCTGCTGGAGCGCGGGATCGGCGCGCTGGAGGCGCTGGTCGACGGGGCGCTCACGGCGGCGCGCTTCAACTCCGTGCTCCACACCCTCGTCATCGACGGCATCTTCGCGGGCGTCGGCAGCGTGCTGAGCTTCCTGCCGATCATCGTGACGCTGTTTTTCTTCCTCTCCATGCTTGAGGACAGTGGGTACATCGCCCGCGTCGCCTTCGTCATGGACAAGCCGCTGCGGCGCATCGGCCTCTCCGGCCGCAGCATCGTGCCGCTGCTGATCGGCTTCGGCTGCACGGTGCCCGCCGTCATGGCGACGCGGACGCTGCCGAGCGAGCGCGACCGCAAGATGACCATCCTGCTCACGCCGTTCATGAGCTGCACCGCCAAGCTGCCGGTCTATGCGTTCTTCGTCTCGTCCTTCTTCCCCGGGCAGGGCGGCCTGATCATGACGGGCCTGTACCTGCTGGGCATCGCCGTCGGTATCCTTGCGGCGTATCTCTATCAGGGCACGCTGTTCCGCGGCGAGCCGGCGCCCTTTGTGATGGAGCTGCCGAACTACCGCCTGCCGGGGGCGAAAAACGTGACCCAGCTGCTGTGGGAAAAGGCGAAGGACTTTTTGCAGCGCGCCTTCTCCGTCATCCTGGTCGCGACGATCGTGGTCTGGTTCCTCCAGAGCTTCGATCTGCACTTCAACCTGGTGCAGGACTCCCAGCAGAGCATCCTTGCCCTGGTCGCGGGCGTGCTCGCGCCGGTCATGCGTCCGCTGGGTCTGGCCGACTGGCGCATCTGCACCTCGCTCATCACCGGCTTTCTCGCAAAGGAGAGCGTGGTCTCCACCCTCCAGATCCTGTTCGGGCAGAGCGTCGGCAGCGCGCTCACGCCGCTTGCGGCCGCCGCGCTGCTGGTGTTTTCCCTGCTCTACACGCCCTGCGTCGCAGCGATCGCGGCGATCCGCCGCGAGCTGGGCGCAAAATGGGCGGCCGCCGTGGTCGTGTGGCAGTGCGTGCTGGCGTGGGCCGCGGCGCTGCTCACACGCGCGATCATCATTCTGATCGCCCTGCTGTGAGCGGGAAAAACAGCAAAAAAACGGGGGGACGCAGGCAAATGCCTGCGTCCCCCGTTTTTGTCGAAAAAGCCCTCGTTCTTCACCACTTCAGCTCGCCGTCGCCGCCCATCAGGCGCGTCATCTCCTCGATGCGCTCGAGCGGGAACGGCGGCAGGGCGAGCGGTCGCAGCGCAAGCGACATGAGACGCATGGGATTGTCGTCCGCGGCGATGCGGTTCGAGGACAGCGCGCCGCATACGCGGCAGCGGTGGATCAGCGCCCACTCTCCGCCCCGCCGCACCCAGACGGCGACCGGTTCCATCACGCCGCCGCAGTCCGCCGCCCGGTCGCCGGGCTCGACGTCCAGATGGCGGCTCGCCAGGCAGTAGGGGCAGTGGTTCCTGTGCGCGCTGCCCGCGCCTGCCGGCACGACGAGCCTGCCGCAGATGCGGCAGACAAAGCTCTCCTCACAGGGATGGTTCCGATAGCGGTCTTTTTCGAATGATTTTCGTTTGTTCTCCCGATTCATGGGGATCGTCCTCCGAAAAGTAAAATCACAAAACTTTTGGGAGGCCTGCGAACTCACGGCAAACCTCCCGGTTATGCCGCAAGCTCCGTTGCTCTGCCGATGATGTTCAAAAAGCGTTCTCCTTCGTTTTGATCTATGGTCTGGCCTCACGGCCGGATCATTCGCTATGGTCTGCCGCACCGCCGCAGAGGACGAGCGAAATGTCGTTCACGTTCGTGCCCGTCGGGCCGGTGCGGATCAGCCCGCCGACGGCCGCGAGCGCGTGATAGGCGTCGTTCTCGTGCAGAATGCTGTAAAGGTCATATCCTTGCTCACGCAGTGAGTCAAGGGTGTCTCCGTCCGCATAACCGCCCGCAGCGTCGGTGGGTCCGTCCGTTCCGTCCGAGCCGACGGAGACGACCGCCGCGTTCCGCAGCCCGCGCAATCCTTCCGCCGCCGCGAGCGCCAGCTCCTGGTTGCGCCCGCCGAGGCCCTTGCCCGTGACGTGCACCACCGTCTCCCCGCCCGCGAGAAAGGCAAGCTTTTTCCCTCCCGCGTGGGAGCGTGCGATCGCGGCGAGAAATCGTCCCGCCTCGCGCGCCTCACAGGCGAGCCGGTCGGTCAGATACACCGGCTCGTAGCCGAGCGCCGCGCAGGTCTGCGCCGCGGCGGCGCACAGCTCGCGCACGCTGCCGATCACCTGCGCGTGTACGTTCTCCGCGGTCTTGGGCGTCTCCCGCGCAAGGCATGCGTGCGCCGCGGCGCTCAGGCGCAGCGCATATTTCTCCGCCACCGCGAACGCCTGCGCGCAGGTCGAGGGATCGGCCGCCGCCGGGCCGGAGGCGATCATGTCCACCGGGTCGCCGAGCACGTCTGAGAGGATCACTGCCTCGATCCGCGCGGGCGCACACCACCGCGCGAAGCGCCCGCCCTTCACGGCGGAGAGCCGCTTGCGGATCGTGTTGATCTCCGTGATGTCCGCGCCGGAGGCAAGGAGCTGCTGCGTGATGTCCCGCAGCTCCGCCGCGTCGATCAGCGGCTGCTCAAAGAGTGCGCTGCCGCCGCCGGAGAGAAGAAACAGCACCGTGTCCTCCGCCGTCAGGCCCTCCGTCAGCTCCAGCGCCGCGCGCGTCGCGCGAAAGCCGTTCTCATCCGGCACCGGGTGTCCCGCCTCGAAACACGCGACGCCCGGGATCTCACCCGCGGCGTGGCCGTACTTCGTCACGACGACGCCGCCCGCAACGGGCGTTTCGAGGCGGCGCACGGCGGCGTCCGCCATCCGCCACGCCGCCTTGCCGACGGCGACGAGGTACACCCGCCCGGAAAGGCAAACCGCCCGCAGCGCACGCTGCACCGCCGCCTCCGGCTTCACCGCGTCGATCGCGGCGCGGACGATCGCCTCGGCGTCGGCGCGCAGTCGTTCGTTCATGGGGCGTCCTCCTTCCCTTCGGTCCGGTCTTACGGATTCACCACGTTCTGCGGCGCGCCGGCCAGCCATGCGCGCACGTTCTCCACAGTCGTGTCCATGATGCGCTGGCGGCTGCCCTTCGCGCCCCAGGACATGTGCGGCGTGATGATGCAGTTTTTCGCGCGCAGCAGCGGATTGTCGCCGTGGATCGGCTCGGTGGACACCACGTCCAGCGCCGCGCAGGCGACCTTTCCGCTGTTGAGCGCGTCGGCCAGATCCTGCTCCACGACCATCTGGCCGCGGCTGTTGTTGATGATGATGACGCCGTCCTTCATCTTTGCGATGTTTTCGCGGTTGATGATGCCCGTGTTGAACGGCAGCAGCGGCATCTGAAGGCCCAGCACGTCCGCGCGGGCGAACAGCTCGTCCAGCGTCACGTACTCCACGCCGAGCGCCTTCGCCTCGTCCCGCTCGCGGATGTCGTAGGTGATGACGTGCATGCCGAGGGCGCGCGCGATCTCCGCCGTGTGGATGCCGATGTTGCCGCAGCCGAGCAGACCGTAGGTCATGCCGGCGAGCTCGATGAGCGGATAGTCCCAGTAGCACCAGTCGGCGTTCGCCTCCCACTCGCCGCGATGGACGCTCTCGCTGTGGTGGCCGATGTGGTGGCAGACCTCGAGCAGCAGCGCGATGGCAAACTGGCTGACCGAACGCGTACCGTAGACCGGCACGTTGGCGACCGGGATGCTCCGCTCCTTCGCGCAGGCGATGTCCACCACGTTGTAGCCCGTGGCAAGCACGGCGATGAACTTGAGGTTCGGGCATTTGCCGAGGGTCTCGCGGGAGATGGGTGTTTTGTTCGTGATGGCGATGTCCGCGTCACCGATGGCGGCGGCGATCGCCGGCGACTCCTCATACGACACGCGGTCGTGCACCGTGAGCTCGCCCAGCGCGCGCAGCCCGTCCCAGCTCAGGTCGCCGGGGTTTTCGGTGTAACCGTCCAGAACAACGATCTTCATAAGGCGCCTCCTATGGTTCATTTGTCTTCAGTATAACGCAGATGCGCCGCCGCCGCAAGACAAAAAAGTGCCGCGGGCGATCCGCCCGCGGCACTTTGCGCCGTGATCGTTTTACGCCCTGGCAAGCTCGCCCGCGACCTGCTCCATCAGCGCGCGCGAGGGCGCCTTGCGGTCGATCTCGGACACCGCCACGATCAGGCGGTGGAGCGAAACGCCCTGCGCCGCGGCAACTTCCCGGAAGACCGGCACGAAGCTGGAGTGACAGCCGCAAAGGCCCAGCACCAGATCGAGCGGCTTGACCGGGCAGGCGTACTGCGGCCGCATCGCGGGCTCAAGCTCGTTTTCGATAAAGTCCAGCAGCGTGTAGAGATCCACATACTCCATCTGACCGCGGCGCTGGAACACCGCGGCCGCCAGCTCGGTGGCGCAGTTGCCGGCGCTGCGCGCCATTCCCATGAGGCCGCAGTCGAGCACGGTGGCGCCGCCGCGCGCCGCCGCAAGGGCGTTCGCCACGGAGAGGCCGAGGTTGTTGTGCCCGTGGAAGCCGACGGGGATGTGCACGCGCGCGCAGAGGGCCTGCACGTACTCCTCCACCGTTTCGGGCAGCATCATGCCCGCGGAGTCCATGATCGTGATCTCGTCAAGTCCGGCGTCCTCCAGCATCTTTGCCTCCTCCGCCAGCTCGTCCGGCGGAAGAATATAACCCTTCATCAGCGAGTAGCGGCAGGTGAGCCCGTGGCGCTTGACCAGCCGGACGCCCTCGGCCGTGGCCTTCCCGTCGCCCGCGTTCGCGCCCACGCGCAGGAACTTCAGTCCGTACTGCGCCGCAAGTGCGATGTTCTTTTCGTTCGCGTTCGCCGCGCCCAGGAACATGCCGATCTCCGCCTGCGCCTGATACGGCTGCGCCAGCCGGAGATACTCCTCGTCCGTCAGCGGCGCGATCGAGCGGTTCGCCTCATAGGCGCCGAGGCCGAGCGCGTTGCCCATCTCGATCACCCGGATATTGCTGCGGATCAGGCCGCGGATCATGAGGTCGGTCAGCTCCGCCGAAAAGCCCTTGCCGACGACGTTTGCCCCGTCGCGCAGCGTGCAGTCCATCAGTTTGAGTTCGCTCATCGTCTTCTCCCTTCCGTTCTCTGCCGGCGCGCGCCGCGCGTCGGATACTTCTGATTTTACTCTACACTGCCCGCCCCGGAAAGTCAAGCGCCGCACCCCTCGCGGGACCGCAGACAAAAAAAGCGCCTTTTGTCTGATTACAAAAGACGCTTTTCTGGTATGCCCGACTGGATTCGAACCAGCGGCCTTCAGAGTCGGAGTCTGACGCTCTATCCAACTGAGCTACGGGCACATATTTTTGCTGCACTCTCGTTTTGCTGTGACGCTCCGCCGCTTCGCGGCACTAAGCTCCACTAAGCCTCGCTTCGCTCGGCAAGTGTCGCTAAGTATCCA
>Ga0079305_1000795_pt1 | contig 56567 bp, 36 predicted proteins | sample LMS_cellobiose_e_FD_79183 | JGI IMG/M metagenome (GOLD analysis project Ga0079305, IMG submission 79183) | Rumen-fistulated moose microbial communities from Alaska, USA - LMS_cellobiose_enrichment | ecosystem: Host-associated > Mammals > Digestive system > Stomach > Rumen fluid ...
AGTGCCTGCCCGCGGCGTGATCGTGACGAATGCCAGATTCGAGCCCATGGAGATGACCGAACTCTTCGGGCCTCAGAGTTTCCACAACGGCGACTATATCTTCTATTACAACAACCTCAAGGACAACGTGGCAAAGCGCATCGCCGCTTATCGAAGCCGCACGAAATAAAAGCTGTTTAGCTGAGGCGTCAGTGAACAGAAAGTCAAATTGATTTCACTAACGGTTTCGTCGTAACTCGGCATTTTTACGCAGGAAAAAGTCAAATACGCAAGGGGGATGCGTTACTCGCATTGCCCGCCATTCTTTTTGCCCTTTTTTCAATCTGCCCGGAGAAGTGAAAAATTCTGACTTCCGCTAAAACTCGTTTACTCAAAGGGTCTTATAACTTTTCTCCCCGTGTGCATGAAACACACTCAGAATCCGTCAAGCGGCCGATTTTGCCGGAATAATTCTGAGAATCGGCCCAAATTCTGAGATTTTCTGCCGTTTTTGCCGTCCCCCTGGGGAGACTTCAGATTTTTTGTGATACCCATATCCCGATTGGTCAATCGAGATAATGAATACCCACCTTTTTATGCCCTTTTCGGGGGTGTCCTTATTCCATTCGCAGTCCGCTTTTTCATCATGGGAAATCGAAATCACCCTCAAAAAGCCCCCTATTGTAACTGGCTGGGTTATCCGTATCCAAAGTTCGATTTTTTCGGGTGAAGATACGAACCCTCGGTTATTCAACATCATCAGGGCAAGCATTATCCACAGGATTTTTCAAAAAAAACAAAAATTTTGACTTTTAGTCATTGACTTTTAGTCAACGAGAGATTATATTATTTGTCGAACAGGGGAATTTTGAAAGGACTGGAGTTTCGGCAGTGGATTTTTGATCCGGACGAAATCCAGTCCGAACCGGACCGGATATTTGCCGGCAAGGTCGGAATCGTTGACGCTCCGGCGGACGATGGGAAACGGCAAAAATTTCCCCCCTGAGGGGCGGTCGACACGCAGGAGAACTGCTTCGTTCAAATGACCGTCCCGGTCTTCCGAACACGGGATCACCCCAGTCTACCGTTCCGTAAACTGCACCGAGAGAATGAGCGCCTCATATTTGTTTACCCGGGCGATGCATTCGAACTCATAGGCAAATTGATTCCCGTTTTTGTCCACAACCAGACAGCGCCCGCGTGCCTTGTATTTGCTGTCCGGGAGACTGGTCAGCGAAGTATGCATTGCCCCCAAAGATGAAAATTTCACCTCCGAAGCGGCGATAAGGTTTTCCAGATTGGAAATAATATTGGCCCAAATCTCACTGTCGGCGGCGGTCGGCGCCTGTTTGACCTCGGAAGAAGTCCATCCCGGAGGCGCGGTCTTCTGATCTCCGTCGCGAGTATGACTGCCGCGGCCAGTGCCGCCGCCGGTTCCGCTGCCCGAAGATGAGCCACCGCCGGAAGATGAGCCAGTTCCTCCGCCAGTGCCGCCACGGCCAGTGCCGCTTTGACTGCCGGAAGATGAGCCGCCTCCTTCACCAGTTCCGCCGCCTTGACCCCTGCCGGTACCTTTTTGTGACAGTTCACCGGGTTTTTCCTTCTGCCGGGCGGAGTCGGATTTGTTTTTCTCTTCTGCGTTTTCCTGCGGTTTGGCGGACTTTTCTTTCACATCTTCTGCCTTTTTGGGAGCTTCGTCTTTTTTACGAAACTTCGGAAGCTCCGGCAGGTTTGTTTTTTCTCTGGCTCGTTTCTCCGGTACGGGGAGTTTTTGTGCATCGGAGGAATCATCGCAGCCGGCACAGAAAAACAGCAACGATAAAAGTGCTGAAACGGAGAAAAACACGGCATGGAGTTTCATTTGTCACCCCCTCAATATGAAGATGAATAATCCGAATGATCTACGAGATACAGGATCGAAGCGGTATTGATATACCAGTAAACCGGCAAAGAAGCATTCCGCAGCAAACGGCGGAAATCGACAAATGCGACAAAAGAATCCGGATGAACCATGATCCACAGGAACGATGAGGATTTATTGAAATCCTTGAAAAGAGGTTGAATATCCGCAGCGGTGAGCGATGCCAGCCAGGTCCCGTGAACCCCGGTCAGCAAAAGCATGTTGCCGAACCGTTTTACCGTGACCTCGCGCGAAGAGTGCAAATAACGTGAACCGAGTCGGTAAAGCTGATTGTTCCTGACCAGCAGGATATAAGGGGAACTGGCTGTTCTCTGGTTGTTGGAAAAATGAAGTTTCTGCTCCGGGGTGCGCTGGAGCGTTTCATTCAAAGTGTCGGCGACAAGACAGAGGCGGTTGTATTCTTCCGCCTGCGTTTTGCTCATTTCGGTCACCTGTTTGTTTTTTCCCAGAATCTCGGAACCCATAGCTTGGTTTTCCTGTTCGAGCTGTTTCATTTTCCGTTCGAGATCGATTTGAGCCATTTTCTGCATTTCGGTTTCCCGCTGCAGGTCTTTGCAATCTTGTTCCAGCTTCGTGACGGTCTCGGGCAGATCGGTCTTGGCCGGGCGAAATTTGGATGAAAATTCCTTGACCGAATCAAGCGATTTGACCATCCGGCTGCGCTTGGCCTCCAGAAGCGCGGTTTCCTGCTGCCGTTCCTTGAGTTCCTGTTTCATTTTTTCAAGGTTTTCCGCCGGAGACGACTGCGACCGGGAAACGAAAAAAGCCAGCGAAAGACTCAGGGCGATAAAAACGACACCGCCGAACGTGTTGCACATGGTATCTAAAAGCAGGTCCATGCTTCCGGGCATGCGGCCTTTACTCATCGGGCACCCCCTCGTGTTCCAGGATCGGTTCCACTCCGAGACTGACATTGCCGACCTTCGCCCGCAGAACAGCGATGAAAAAGCGGATGTAATTCACCGCGCTCGGTTTCACCATAAAGACGAAATAATATTTATGCGCGGGAAATTGCTGAAGACGGGCGACCGCCTCGTCCACAAGGGTTGAAAGAAGAGGCGTTTTGCGGGAAAGAACCTGCCGCGTTTTCTTCTGCGTATCAAAAATGGATATCTTATCCATCGAACAGTCGATCAGAACGGGTATTTTATTGATGGATGAATCGATGGTGACCTGAACTTCTTTCCGCCGTTTTTCGATTGTCTTCCGGGTTTCCGAAATCTGCTTTTTCTTCTGCTCGATTTTCGAGGTCATCTCTTTGCATTGCCGTTTCTTCAGTTCGAGCTCTTTCCGCCGCTGTTTGAGTTTCCGGTTCTGTTTTTCAAAATCGGAATGCTTTTCCCGGTCTTCTTTCAGAGTCTTGTCGAAATTGCTTTTTTGCGATTTCAGTTCGGTCAACTTCTTTTCGAGACGGTAACGCTCCAGGATCAAAGCGGATTCGTCTCGGGTCTGAGCGATCTGAATCCTTTTGCGATAGCCGCGGATATCGGCAGAAATTTCGGAGATCTGCTTTTTCAGAATGTCATTTTTCACTTTTACCTGTTCGAGCTCTCCGGCGACCGGAGATTCCTCCTGCGTTTTCCGGGTAAGCTCAAGGATGAACAATGAGAGCAGCAACAGGAAAAAGATCATAATCCCGGTCAGACTGGTGATTATGTCCTGAAAAGAAAACAGGGAAACCGGAGGCTCGTCGTCGTTGAACATAGGACCGGGTCAATTCCCCATATCGATCATTTTCAGTTTGGAAACGATATTCTGATAACAATAGTTTCCGCACTCGTCCATGAGATCTTCTTCCTTCTGCATGATCATGGTCATCAACAGCTGCAGCAGCAAGGCCGCGACCAAAGCGATCAGGGTGGTCTCAAAAGCCACGGCGAGGCCGCCGGTAACCCCGCCCAGAGACTGTTTCAACATCTCGATGCCGGCACCGCCGGTAATCACTTTGCCGAATCCGCCGACAGCCTCGGACAGCCCCAGTACCGTCCCGATAAAACCGGTCACGGGAATCGCCCAGATCAATCCCTTGGGAAGCGTATAGGTCCCCTCGATATATTTTTCATCGGCCAGCGCGAGATCGTTCAATACCGATGAAACATCCGATACACGCCCGATATTCTTCAGATTGGCCAGGGTTTTCTGTATCCGGTTCAGCGCAATAAACCCGTTCGGCTGATATACCTGCTCGTCAATCCGGTTCTGGACGACAGGCGAATTGTCCGGAGAAAGAATAAACCCCTGCGTGGGCGGAAGAATATTCAGCGCGAAAATTTTTTTCTGGACTTTGATCTTGTTCAATTTGATCATAAGAAAAGCGAAACACCACATGGTCAGAAAGATCGTTCCGATGGGAATCCAGCTTCGGTTTTCCGGGCCGCCGGGAAAAAACATGTTGACGAACTGTATCGACTTCAACTGCCAGAAAGGATAAAGGGCACCGTAAAAAACAAGGGTCGCCGCAAGACCTAAAAAACATGCCCAAATCGAATTCACGCCGGTAAATTTTTTGGCGGGAATCCCGAGTTTTGCTTCCGGGTCCATACGTTTCCAATCGAACAAATAACCTTTTTTCATTTTTTCGCCTCGCCCAGCCAGTCCTGCAAGTTGTATGTTTTTTGTTTGCCGACGATATCGAGAGAATCGATCCGCACCGCCATGTTGTGCTGAATCGCCGATGCGATACGTCCCTGCTGATTTTTTCCCGTGTGAGTCACTCCCCAGAGGATGGCGATCACCTCGCCGTCGGGCAGGAAAATCGGACTGCCGCTGGCGCCGCCGGCCGCCGGAATGTCATGAATGATGGATTTGTTGAATTCCGGGGTTGAAAAGACATTGTTGAAATCGGTGATCTTATTGATCGTGCCGGATTTGAAAATGGCTTCCGGCCGGTTGAGATCCAGATTCCCGTTATCAAGCAGTCCCTCCATCGGGAAGCCGATATAGGCAATCTCCTGCCCCTGAGCCAGAGAATGCAGTTTTTTCGTAGACGCGATCTTGAAAAATCGTTCCACTGATTCAGCTGTGGTCAGGATCGCAACATCGAATTCGCCGTTTTTGAAAGCGAAATCATCATCCGGCTCTGCCTGATAGCGCGGGTGAATCTGAACTCCGGTTATGTTCAGAACACGGCCGCCGCTGTGCGCGAGTCGTATCTCCACATTCCGCACCCGGACATTGGCGTGAAGATAATTCCGGATCTCCTCAATATTTTTTTCGTTCTTTTTGCAATACTGCAGAAAATCATCCTGCGTCCTTACACCGTTCTTGCGCGCCGACTCGAATAAAATCTGCAGCAGAACTTTTTTGAGAACGCCGTTTTTCTGATCTTTGATCCCGTAGGCGACATGGCAGTTCGTTGCAAATTTATTTTTGTCAACGGCAAAGGCGGTCCCGATCGGATGATCGGGCAGAACCTTGAAATTCCCGATGTTTCCGCCTAAAAGTTTTCCGTCGGAATCCTCCAGAGTCACGGTCACGATCCCGACTGAAGCCTGATACAGTTTGCAGACCTGCTGAAAATCGCCCGGTGCGGCGGCACCATGCTGACCGACGGCAAATCGCGTAAGGAAGAAATAGGCTCCGACTCCCAACAAAAGCAGAAGGAGAAAAATAACTGCCGCCAGGACGGTCACAAATTTTCTGTTGGAAGGCGGCGGACCGGGTTCCTTATAAATCTCGGCCGGATGGAGCATATCGTCGCCCGACAGCCGGATGTGCGGTGATTCTTCGACCGGGTCGGGAAGGTCATTCTCTTCCCGGACAACAGCGGGCCGCAGGATCGGTATGCTCTGAGGCAAACAGCCCCATTCCTTCAAGTCGGTCGATATGAGACTGTTTTCGCTGAAAAATCCCGAGAGCACACGATCCCGAATCTTATTTTCCTCGACCGGACCGTAAATTTTCCCATTGCTTCGGATATAATATTTCATTTGGCTTCTCCTCTCATATTCCGGGGCCAGAATTCAGGCCAGTTCATATTCTGGAGATCAAATCCTTTCAGATTCTTTTTCAGCTCCTTGAAAAGTGTGGAGAAAGAGTCGGGCGGGTCGGACGTAAAAAGCAGATGCCCGATTATCTTATCCTGAAATTTGTCATCAATGATCAGTCCGCTTTTCCCGTGACGGCCGACCAGCACGATGCCGGAAGTCGCCGGGTCAAAGCAAAAGACTTCCGTTTCCACGGATTTCAGATCGGTGCAAATCGCGTATTTCAGATTATTGTTCACTTTGAGTGCATAACCGAGACATTGAACATTACATGGTTTCGGCGCATCATAGAGCTTTTGCATAGCTACATTTTGCGACAGGACTTTTTCAAGGATTGAAAAATCGTAATTCTTGAAAAACAAAGTGATTTTTTCAGACAGGAATTTATTGTCCAGCGGGTCTCCCGGAACATTATCCAGAGCCTGAAGGATCAGCAGTTCATCTTTCAACCGGGAAAGCTGTTTGCCGGGCGACATATCGATTTTGGCAAGCGGCTCAAGGATGCGAAGGGAAAGTTTCATCTTCCAATAGGGAGCGCAGAATTCATCCTGCCGGATCATATTGAGATACCTGATCCCGTTCTCAATGACGGCGGAATCACTCATGGAGTGCACCTCGGAAAAGAACTTCTGAATCAGGACCTGATGCGGAGCCCGGGATGTCCGGATCGCATTGGAGTTGAAACGATTCGGGCAGACCAGCCGGCAGCCCGGGTAATCCTCCTCGCCGATCGTCAATGTCAATCTCTCGCGGGTTCCCTTCATGGTGATCTTGACGCCGTCCGTACGCCTCATGACAACTGCGGTCCCGTTTCGGTTGAACATCGCTGAAATGCCGCGCTCGGAAGCATATATGTCTATATACGATTCCGAAGATTTAACGCGGACGAAGATAAGATTCTGACGGTTTGTATTTTTTTGCAGGCTGTCCATTGCAGCAATCATTTCAGCTCTGGCCGCGACAAGTTTCTGGGCACGTTCCATCCGTTTCCGGACATCTTTGAAATAAGCCGAATCTGCATATTGAGCCGGCACGGTGGTCCCGCTGCCGCTCTGGTAAGTCAAAATCGCCTTGAAACAGGAGATTTCTTTGAGGCTCTGCTCCATGAGCTGAAATTCTTCGCTGTCGGCATCCTTGTCAAGAGTCTTTGCATACGAACGGACAGCCTCCTCGATCGAGGCGAAATTATCGGCATTGGCAATCGCCAGCTGCGCATCGGAAAGCGCCTTGAGCTGATTTTTCTTTGAGAACATGATTTCCCTCAGCGTTTCCGACGATTTCAAAAGGTCCTTGTAAGCGGACCCGGACAAAAGCTCCTGATTTGCCTCGATCAGTTCAGTGATTTCGCCGTGAAGCTTTTCCAGTTTGAGCAAGGTCTTTTCAGCCGGCTCAAATTCCCCGCGCTTTATGCAGGAGAGAACTTCATCCCGGTAAGTTTTCAGGGTATTGATTTTTTTCCAGAACGCATCCTGCACTTCTTCGTCGCGGCGATGGAATGCCTCGTCGATCCAGGAACGGGCTTCCCGGACGCGCGCCTTTTCAAGCTCGTTCTTCGCCAATTTGTCCAAAGTGACCAGTTTATCTTTGAGGGAATGATCCGGCGGCCACTGTTTTTTGAGCGCCGTGATTTCGTCCAGAATTTTCGCAAAAGACCGGACGCGGTCCGCCTCGTCGCCAATCAATTTCTGCAGAGCTGCCTTCGCATTGGTGATTTTCGGTCTTTTCGACAGTTTCGGAAATCTGGTTTCGATTTCCTTCAACAGATTTTGAGCGTGACCGACATCGCCTTGTTGAACGGCCGCAAGCAGATTCTGCGCTTGACGGTTTTCAATCGACATTTGGACAATCCAGATCGCCGCGCCGGAGACGACCAGCATGACCGCGGCGGCAATGCCGAGAATCTTCATGCTTTTGATTATGACCGCAGCCCGGCGTTCCCGTTCGATGTCGGTCCGATAGCGTTCGACGCGATTGGAAATATAGTCCGGAATTTCAAGTCCGGAAGCCTGGGCTTTCGCATAATTCTTATCCACCTGGGAAAGGGGCGCCGAGGAGTCCATCAACGACGTAATGTGCTCCAGCAGATTCTGAAAATCCTGCTGTTCCTGCTGTTTCTTCTTCTCCGAATCCAGATAGGCGGTCGCCTCGTTCAGCTGTATCTTTTCATTTTCCTCCGGGGAATAATCATATTTTTTGCAATGTTCGTTCCAGCAAACGAGCGCGTCATCCAGCCCGGCCACATCGAAGGAACCATACGCATTGTTGATTTTTTCCAGGATCGCGGCTGCGCCTTTTTTTGCTTCCTCGCGGCGATTCTCCAGAACGATTTTTTCAATTTTTTGAAGCACGATCGTGGGAATGGAGACGACCCAATGAGTATTTTTCAGTTCTTCGTAGATTTGTTCCAAGCGGGAAAAATCTTTATTCAGAATACTCTTCTGAGCTTCGGAAATGACCTGGGAAACATACTGATTCTCGATTTCGGACAACGGAAGCTGCCATTCCGGATTCCCCTGGTCGATCCGGGATATCTCACGCAAAAGATGCAGTTTGTATTTTACCTGATCGGTTCGCGCAATCCGGCGGAATTCCGTCAGCAGCGGACGCAGATCATCCATATCGGAGACCGCTTTCTTCAAATTCGAAACCGCGTCGAAATCGATTTCGTTGAAAGGCGGCCAATCATAAAGATCGGCCAGCACAAGCAAATCCTTCCGCCCGGCGAAAAACAGTGAATCGATCAGATCGAAAAGATTGGGTTCCTGCCGCGCCAGAACAACAGCTTCGATTTTTTGTTTCTTCTGAAGCAGGACTTCACATTCGACCAGTCTTCGCACAGCCTGATCATTCAATTCACAATATGCTTTGTAAAGCTCCCGCGCGGTCGGAGAATCGATCAATTCCGTCGAATTCAAAAAGGCTTTCAGCCGAATCATAAGTTGACGATCTGAATCCATTTTTCACCTCATTGCAGAATATCTTTAAGAGGAAATTGCGCATATTCGCGGTCGCCGTAAAGCAGTGTGACGGTCGATGTCCTGACGGCATTTTCAATCGTGCGTTTACGGTCCTGAAGAGATTTTTCGGCTTTCGTTTTTTCCGCCAGGAAAGTATCCGTATAAGGAGTGTAACCGAGCGCTTTTAACGGAATCTCCGTCAGGAGTTTCCCGACCATATCTTCGGAGACCTTCTGGAGTCCATCATATTGTTCAATCCATTTGGCCGCCAGCGGATTCCGATCCGGAATCCGGTCGACTTTCTCTCTTAAATCTTTGACGGCAGGGACCTCTTTTGCTTTCGGGTTGACAAGTTTTTCTATTTTCATAAGTTTTTTTTCATCATTTACAGCACTGCTCAATTTAGAATATTTTGCGATTTCTTTTTTCAGTCTGTCAGGAACCATTTGCGCAAACTTCATCGGGTCTTTCCGCAATTGTTTTTCGATATGAGCAAGGGCTTCAACCCGTGAACGCAGTCCCCGCAAGACTGAATCGCCGTCCTCAAAAACATACGCATCATTTCGTTTTTCCAACTTCAGCATTTTATATCCCGGACAGCGCAAACATAATCTGGGCGCGGCTTCGGATTTGCAGCAGGAATTGTCTTCCATATAAAACCGTTCAGGATCAGGAAGCCGCATGGAAGAAGATTTTATACGGATTCTTACGCTTTTTTCGATCTCGATTTTAAGATTGTCCGGATGTTTCGTCACAGACATGATTTTTGAAACGCCGAGTTTGAAATAGAGCGGCAGGGTCTTCCTGCCCTCCAGTTCGATCAGAATTTCGGTCTCCCTCGAAGGCGGAAACTGATTTTTCAAAATAAACGAAAGAACGCCTTGGTCCGGATCAAATTTCGTTTCGATATCGGCGCTGCGGGCATCCGAATCCGGTTCACAGGTAAAATTGCCGCCGACTTGTTGTTTTTTCATATAGGGAAGCAGCAGGACGGTAATTTTACCGGGGTCTCGCACGCCCAGCTGGACCCTGATACTCTGATCTTTCCCCATCGTATGGAACGGTTCGGATTTGGTCCACAAATAACGCGGATCATCCTCCGTCAGCTGTTTCACACTTCCGGCTTCACTTTTTTTCTTTTGTCCGGCAGAAGCTTTTCCCGAAATGTTTTTTCCCGGACCGGCCGGAGTCGGCGCCGGAATCGAAGCCGGAGCTGGAGTTGGCGTCGGCGTTGGCGTTGGAGCCGGGGAACGTTTTGCCGGGGATTTTTTTTCTGACGGTTTTCTGCGCACTTTCCGGCGCAATTTTTCCAACGCGGATAATTCGTTTCCCAGTTCGTCTTTCATTTTGCCGCAGGATTTAATAATCTCGCCTGGCGCATGCGCGATCTCTCCCGGCTGCAGATTCTTCTCGTTTTTCTCAAAGAGTTTCCGGTGGGGGACAAGTTGTTCCGCCGCGTTTTTTATAATATCGAGCTGATCCGCAAATTCTGTTATCTTTTTAATCACATCTTCGATTTGTTTTTCCGTCTTTGCTTCCGAGGCTTCTTTTTTTACCTCATCCCAGTATATTTTTGCTCCGTCATAGGATTCACAGAGTTCTTTGTATGTCCTGCTTTTTTCCGCGAAGACCTGATTTTCCTTGGTGACGGAAACAAAATAAAATACACCGCCGATGGTTGCCGCGAGCAAAACGATTATGGCAAAGATCGTGAAAAACAATCTTGTCCCCGCGGAAAACACCGGTCCCCTGTCATCGTTTTCGTCAGGATCATCCGGAACGATATGCAGCCGGCCGACATGATCCGATACATTTTCCATGCGGGGTGCATGCAGATAAACCGTCTTGCCCGGCGGATCGGCGTTGACCAGACTGATCACCTCCGGTTCGGGGGAAACAGCCCTGCCCGTTTGTTTTTCCGGCCTCTCGACGATACCGGTCCGGGCTCTGGCGACAAGCTCGCCTTCCCTATCCAGCGGCAGCGGTTTCGTAATGTCGATCACCATATTCATCGGCGACCTGCGGGAGGCGCGCAGCGCATCGGAACCGGCCGGACAGCATCTCCAGGTGCAGCTCATGCCGGCGGGAAGATTCACGAAATAAGTGTTGAACGTGAGCTTCCAGCGCAGATCATCCGGCAGAAGAGACATCGCTTCGTGCAGAAGAGGAAGGATATCTTTGTTTTGTTCCGGATTATATGCCAGATATACATTTTTATTCGGCGTGTCGAGATAAGTCTGGGCCAGATAGCCCGCCCAGCCGGCATCGCCCATGACGGATTCCCACAAAGAACATTTCCGTATCTGAACCGATGTCGAAGGAATCTCTTTTTGTTTTGCGAAATATTCCGCTTTGATCGGCCAGGCCGCATCCTTGAAAAGATCTTCCCGAAGCAGCAGCGAGGACGGACCGCCTTGCGCAACTGCGGCTTCGCGTTCACTCAACACCAGGTGGGATGCCAGTTTGTTGGAACGGCCGGTATGGTCGACCCCGTTGAAACAGATCCGGCTCAAGATATGCTGCCGCTCCCCGTTCGCCTCATAAATGTAATGCGAACGCGAAACCGGATTTTCCCAGGCATTCGGCGCATAGTGCGGATACAGCGGCTTATAGGCGCTTAATCCTTCCAGAGTGCCCACCAGACGCGGACCGAGACCTCTCGTGCAGGCGACGACGCAAAAGCCGGAACTCCCCCGGGTCAACCCTTCCGGAGCCGATGTATATACCAGTTCGTATGCCATGCGCCGCCTCTCTTACTGCTTCGACCAGAAATCCGTGTCGATCTGTTCGTCAAGCGATGCCGCCTGACACGATTTCCCCTTGGAATAATCTCCCGGCACGGGCAGCGTGTAATATCTGTCGTTCTCCGCGCAATACAAAGACATTCCCCAGTAAATCCGGGGCAGTTCGCAGCGATGCCGCACACCGGGGAAGGAAAAGGTGATGGTGTCATTCAAGAATTTGAAATGTTCCAGCGGCAGAGAGTCTTTCCGGACCGGACTCACGCCCGAAATCAATCCGTGCAAATACAGATGCAGCAGGAACGGGACCTCGGTCCAAAACGGATTCAATTCGTTGGGGATAATGCCCAGCAACTGTTTTCTCCCGCCGCCGCGGTCCGGATCGGCGCTTTCCATTTTCCGGGGTGAACATCCGAAAGAACTGATCGGCACGAAATACACGGTTTCCGAAAAACCTTCCGCCGCCGCCACAAATTCCGGAGCGATTTCCAGTAATTTCTCCCGCAGCAGAAAACTCATATTGGTAATGTTCTGAAGGTTTAACGAATATTCCATTTTCTCTTCATCGTAGCCGAGATAATCTTCATTTTTCGGATGCAGCCCCAAACTGTCTTTCAAAACATCGAATTTCGCGATCGCGACGATCAAGGGCTGACGGTACTTGTCCGTTGTCTGCAGACCCGAAAATTTCCGCAGCCGCCCCGCCATTTCATAAAACAGCGCCAGCTGGTTGGTCGATTCCTGCTGAAATTGAGGATCGTCTTTCGTGCAGAATTTCCGCATCCGGGTGTCCCGCAGGGGATCATAAACGAAAATAATGCCGTCCGAAAATGCCAGATGATTGGTCGCAAGATTGTTTACCGATTCATGCCCCGGCTGAAAGTGTTCGCCCGCATTGTCGTAGAGAATGATATTCCGCTCCAGCTCCTTCCGGTCTTTCGCATAGCGCGGATGTCCCTGCATGGGCGTCAAGGCGAAAATAAACGGTTTCGGCAGATCGACCGGAAACCCGTTCAGGATGATCTGATTCGTATATCCGCTTCCCTGCAGTTCCGTTTTCGGCAGCGAGACCAGCTCTTCCGGATGATTGTTCATGAAGAGGATGCTCTCGTATTCGTTCAGGACCGCATTGAACGATGAATCCACATCCCCGAGGTTGAATTCGAAATAATGGGGAAGACATTTCCGTATCTGCCACAGCATCGTCGTCAGAAAATAGGATTTCCCGCTCGACGGAGCTCCGACAATGGAAAAGATCGAGGTCGGCAGGTCCACCACCGATTCCGGAATCTTCAGATGACAATGCGGACAGGCCATTTCCGGACATTCCATCCCCTTCTCGTCGATGGCCATTCCCCCGGCTGAAAATTTGACCGGCAGAAAACGTTTCTGCGCATCCGCGCCCAGAACCGGATCGCCGAGCAGGTCCCAATGCCGCGAAATATAATAGATGTCCTTGAAATCAAAACGTTTCCAGCAATGCGGACAGGTAATCCAGGTGCTGGGCCCCTGATTATAGTCTTTCGAACCGCTCCCGGACGCCGTCTCCGTTTTTTCCGGAACGGCCTCGGAGAAAACAGGGACCTCAATCGTGAAACGCGTATCGCAGACCCCGCATTTTACCCGTCGCCCGTTCAATCCGTCATCCAGCTTATATACCGCACCGCAACGTGGACAAGTCACAGAAATCATTTTTCCCTTTTCTTTCTTTGATCTGATTTTATTTTCGGTCCGGGCTGACGAATTTGCAATACATCCCTCGCGGATCGGACAATCGGTTCTCTGTGCTTCCGGCTCAAAAATATCTCCGGGTCATACGGCAATCCGGCATGGGCGAAACAGTCATTGCCATGACATTCATGAACGAAAACTCCTTCCCTTCGAACAAACGGCAGACCAGGCTGTTTCACGGTAAAATCCAGCACATCTGAACAAATCGAAACCAATATACTCCGTCAACCGGCAAAATACAAATCCAAACCCGGTAAAAGCTTTTTTTCTGCCGAATTTTGCAATCATTCCCGAGGTTCGGAAAAAACCGATACGATTCGACCGAAAATACACGGAAATGATTTTGCTTTTTGCGGAAAAAGCGGTATATTCCCACTATCGGAACTGGAACAATGAATCGAAAGTTTTGGGAAAAGATCAATAATGGAAATAACATACTGGGAAGAAATCAAACGGAAACTGGTCCATCTCTCCTCCTTATGGATGGTTGCCGCGACCTTGCTGCTGGCGCCGTGGCCGTGGGCTGCCGCCATAATATTTTTTCTCCTGCTGCTTCTGACTCTGATATCCGAACATGATTTCGCCAACGGCGGCCGGTATCTGGGACGTCTTTACGGCAAATTGTTCGGAAAAATGCTCCGCAATGAAGTGAAGCCGGGACAATGGATCGTTTCCGGAGGTGCGCCGGTCCTGGCGGCGGCGCTGCTGGTCAATCTGCTGTTTCCCCCGTGGCTCGCGGCTGCCTCACTGGCCGTGATGCTGACCGGCGATGCCGCCGCGGCTCTGGTCGGCCGGAAATTTGGACGGCATAAGCTCGTCAATGAGAAATCGCTGGAAGGGTCGGTCTGTTTTCTGGTCGTCGGTTATGTCGCGACCGCAGTCATTCTGCTCATCACGCAGCGTCCCGTTTGCGATTACTGGATCGGGATCGCCGCGGTACTGTCGGCATGTCTGACGGAATTGTTCCAGAAACAGCTGAAAATCGATGATAATTTCTCCATCCCGCTGGCGGTCGGTGCGGTTTTTATGCTGGCACATTTCTGCGGGATTTGAACCGTTTTCAGCAGCGGTTCCACCGGAATGCGCTTCAGCATGATCTCCGGCACTTTCCGGAAATCCGCCGAGGCGGGGAAACGGGGACGCTCATCCCCGTTTCAAGACGGAGTCATCTTTTCCAGACTCTGGCCCAGTATTTCTGGGTTTTGTAAGGGCCGCCGGTAGGGGCGAGAGCGGAGGACTGCGCATTTTTCACTCCGCGGTCGACCACGCGCGTGCGGCAGATGTTGAGACCCCACGGGTACTGCCGGGTGGGACCGAGTTTGCCGAAATCCGCGGTCGGGATGACGACTTCGACTTCCCAGCGGTCGGCATACTTCCGGACCTTTGCGCGGGTCCCCGGATTCCACAGGATCGGCAGGGTGTCGCGGGTGATGATGGTCACGTCGGTGCATTCGTCCCAGATCATGCCGTTGGGATTGACGCAGACCTTGAAGTAATTGCGTTCCGGGGTGTCGATATAGATTTCCACCAGATCGTCGCTGAAAATGCCGCGGTCGTCGTTTTTCCGGCAGGCGGCGGCCAGCTTGTCCATCCGGGATTCATAGCAGCGGACCGCGATCTGCAAAAATTTGCGGTCCTCGGACAGCGTAAAGGATGCCTCGGTGCGGTTCTTCCGGACCGGCGCGGCGGTTTGGTTGTCGGGCATGGGCTGCCACCAGTGATAGGTCGACAGGTCGCAGTCCGGCTCGGTTTTCGCTTTGTAGCGGTTGATGCGGAAAAGCGGACCGCTGCGTTTGAGCGACGGGAAGAGTTTCTTCAGCGACGCATAACCCTTTTCGAGATATTCGATGCGGCGGCGGTAAACGGACCCCGGCGCGGTTTTGGCCTTGGCGGCGGCAAGCAGACGGAAATATTCGGGAATTTCCTTTTCCTTCAGGAAACCGGAAGTTTCGGTGACGGTCCGGCTTTCGTTCCGGCACCAGATTTTTTCGGCATATTCAAAAAATGCGCGCATCTCCTTTTCCGCAGGACCGAAATAGAGCCGGTAGTATTCGTCCAGCAGCGCTTTCATGTCGAGATTCGGGTCCCACAGCAGTTTGCAGTTGATATACATCATGGGGGCCATCAGTTTGGCTTCGCCCAGCCGCCATTGCGTCTTCCGGTCGCGGTTCCCTTCGCTTTTGTAACTGCTGGAGATTTCCGCAAACATGCCGTTGGAGTAAGGCTGCATCGCCTGACGGTATTTCTGAAGCACGTGCGGATAGAAGATCGGATAACGGGGCATGTACGGGTAGCGGTAGGACAGCCAGTACTCCCAGCCGGTCGCCTTGCCGCGCTTCCCGAACGCCTTGATGTAACGAAGCGGGACCTGCACTTTGGAATCATAGACATGGTTCATCACGAGCGTTTCCGGCGCAATGCCGCCGGGCCGGAAGATCAGATTGTCCGGGATGCGGTTCGGGTCGATGTTGTTCGGGATGCTGTCGTTGTACTGACACCACCAGATCAGTTTCTTGTCCGGATGGGTCTTCTTGAGTTTCTCGGCAATGGCAACATGGAAATCCCACATCAGGTTGGCATAGGCCTGCGAGGAGGTGACGCCCGGTTTGAAATATTTTTCGCGGTCGCGCCAGTCCCAGACGTGTCCGCCGTCGGGCGCGCCGCAAGTCACGGCATACAGCATCGGATAGGTGTCCAGCAGTTTCCCCGCCCAGTCGGCCATGGCGTTCTGGAAATCCGGATCGGTAAAACGCGGGATGCCGCCCTGATTCATGGCGCCGGCATAAAATTTGTGGGGCGCTTCCTGGGTGTACCAGTTCGGATGCAGTTTGCGGTTTTCCGGATAGGAGAGCAGATTGCGCGTGGTGTGGTTCATCACGATCGGGCTGGCGACGCCGTTTTTCAGCCGTTTCAGCCAGAGATGTCCCTCGGCTTCGTCGCCGGGATGATACCAGTCGCGATGATCGTAGGCGGCTTCCTTCGTGGTACGTCCGGTCTTCAGCGAGATGTTTTTGCTTTCCGGGATCACCGTGCCGTCTTCATACGGGGCATAGAAACGGACTCCTAGCAATTCCAGCAGCGCACTGACCGCGTGAAACGGTCCGATGTCGTCGTTGGCGAAGATTCCGACCGACTGCCGGAATTTGCCGCCGCCGTGATCGAAACAGAAGAGGTTGTATTTCCCGCCGACGTATTTCCAGTATTCCGGCAGATTTTGTCTGGTGTATTTCAGCGGCGGGTAAATGGTGGACGGACCGGAAAGCACCGCATAGTCGTCCTTGATCAGAATGTCGTAACCGGAACTTTTGAACGCAGGCAGACGATAGCCGAGTTTTTTCGTGAACTCGTTTTCACCGACGAACAGACGGTTTTTGAATTTGCCGGTCGGGGCGGGAACGATCTCCAGTTTCGCGCCGGAGATTTTCTCCACGAAGAACTGCAGGTCGCGCGCGGCAAGTTTCACCCCCTGCGGCGCCTGGGCGTCCAGAACGATCTCCGCACATGGTTTGCCGTTCTTCACAACGTCCAGAGCGAACGCGGAGAAAAGGGAAAAAGCGAAAAGGATAAGGAACATCGGCATTTTCATGATTTATTTCTCCTGCTTGTTCAAATTTTCGATTTTCCGGAGGACAGCCTTCTGCATTACGGCATTTTTACCGGCACAGGGCAGCGCCTGCTCATAAAATTTTCCGGCCGCGGCCCGATCGCCTTGCGCCAGAGCCAGATCTCCCTTCAAAACCAGATAGCGGAAATCCCAGACGCCCTGCTTCTGGCCGGTCGTTTTCGGAAAAGCCGCCAGAACGGCGGCGGCTTCGTCAAGACGTTTCTGACCGATCAGCACTTCCGCCCGCAATCCGGCGGGACGGAGGAACATGTAGGACTGCGCGAATTTCCGTGCCCACGGTTCCAGCACTTTTTCCGTGATCTTCAGCACCTGATCGGGCTTTTTGGCGGCAAAAGCAAACGCGGCGCCGTCCATCATCGCAAGCATATGCAGTTCCATGTCCGAACCGGAGAGTTCGTCCGCGGTTTGCAGTTCCTTCAACGCCCGGTCATATTGTCTGACGCTGCCGAAGGCGCGTCCGCGCAGATACCAGCCGAGATAAGCATACTCTTCCGGCCAGGCGTTCAGGTCCTCGTTCCCGAACTGCCGGACGATTTCGGAGGAATCGCCGTTGTCGGACAGGATGTTCATGACGGCATACGCTTTGATCTTCGGGTCTTTCAGCTGTTCGGCACTTTCCAGCGCCTCCTGTTTCTTTTTGAGTTTTCCCAGACAGATCGACTGATAAAGCAACGCGGCGGTCTGCTGTTTTTCATTGCAGTTCAATGAACGCACTTTCCCGAAACTCTCGGCGGCATCCTTGTATTTGCGCGTGCTCATCAGCTGAAACGCATTGCCCAGCTCCACGATGGGTTCCTGTGCAAAAAGCACGCCGGACAAAGAAAGAACACCTATGAACAATATGTTTTTCATCTGCGGCAAACCTTTCTTTTTTTGAATTATCGGACAATCAGATTTCTTTTCAGTTCCTGCGTCAGCTCGCCGGGATTGTCTTCGGCCAGCTGGTGAACGATGAATTTTTCCGCGGCTTCGATGCCGGAAAGATGTTCCGGCGGGGGAAAGCCGTTGCGGCAGATTTTTTCCGCGAAGATTCCGGCGGACTGACAGAGATGAACCGCCAGCGCGCCGATCTTCTGCTTCATCCATTCGCCGGAAATGTCGATGAAGGTGTCGGGCCGGCTGTAGCTGGCCGCCGCTTCGGCGCTGTGACGTCCGGCGGAAAGCAGCAGCGAACCGGCATAGCCCTGTTCCCGAGCCTTGCGGTATGCCCGGATGACCAGCCAGACGGTACAGGTGTGTTCCGGATTCGGGTCGACTCCGGCGTGCGTGAAGATCACTTCCGGATTCCGTTCCAGGATGAGTCCGGCCAGATTGGCGACCGCTTCCGGCGCTTCGGCGGCCGTCAGGATGCTGGGCCGGTCCGGCAAGGTTCCCGCCGGCTGAGGATTGCCGTAACGCAGTTCAATCCGCTTCAGATCGTCGTCCAGATAATGCCGCTGGGGATAATCCAGATGAACCGCCTCGGTCCCGTAAAATTCCCGGGCAGCGGCATCGGCTTCCTTTTTCCGCTGCGGCATCATCTCGTGCCAGGGACATTTCCGGCTTTCCAGTTTCCCGTCCGCATTCAGGCTGCACCAGGAACCGGACATGTTGTTGGTGCTCATGACATAATCGACGCGGTATCCGAACAGTTGGCGGTATTTGGACAAGGTGCCGCCGCAGCCCAGTTCCACATCATCGGCGTGAGCGAAAATCGCCATTGCTCCCTTCGAGGTTTTCATTTTACAGTCACTCCTTTCATTATTTTTCAGCGTTCGAACAGACAATGCGCCGCCGGCAGAACCGCTTTCGGGTCCAGCAGAAATTTCTTCCGTCCAATGGAGGGATTTCTTGTTTTCAGCCGGACCGTGACCGGACTCCGTTCCGCCGCAGCTTCGGCAACCGCGCACATGGGACCTTCGGCGATCAGGACGACTTCCCGGCAGCCGTGGGTCTTCAGCAGTTTCAACACCGCGATAACGTCGCGGACCTGTCCGTGAAGGAATTCCTCGCCGAGCATCCGGCCGCAGGCGGGATACATTATTTCGAAGAGACTGTTCAGGTCGGATTCCGGCTGACAGGGGCGGGATTCTCCGCAGCCGCGCACTTCCAGCAGGAAAAAGTTCTGCGGGTTTTCATAGTAGTCACGCAAATCCGCTTCCCGGAGTCCGTCGGATTCCGGCAGGAAGATCACCGCGGTTTCTCCGGACGGGAACCGCTTTTCGATGTCTTTCCCAAACGTTTTCAAGGTCACCTCGATCCCGGGTTCCGTCTGAATGACAAACCGGCTGACCTGGATGCCGAGCGAAGCCAGATATTGATGGATGCCTTTCCTCCAGGCCGGGACCGGGATGCGGGCCGCATTCAGTTCCGCCGGGAGCCGGCCGTATTCTTTCCCGGGGTCGTTCTTTCTGAGTTTCAGCAAATCGGCCAGAATCTGCTCCGAGGAACGCGCATCGGGCAGTTTCCATACGCTGCCTTCGGGCGTGCAGAAAAGCTCCTTCTCCTCGAAGAGCCGGATGTCATCGTCGTTTCCAACCGCTTCGGTGCCGGCCAGTTCGGCAAAAAACGCCCCGACTTCCCGCTGATGGAACACGGAATACGCGTGGTCGCCTCTGCCGAGACTGTATTTCACGGAATCGGCTTTTCCGAAGAGCTGGTAGAATTTCCGCATGGACTGATACATCTTCATGGTGCCGCGCGGATCGAAGAAATCGTTGTCCTGAACGCCCAGCATGACCGGACGCGGCGCGGATGCCAGCAGAAGATCGTCTTCATCCAGCCCCGCCGCCCGGAATCCCGGCGGATTCTGCTCGCAGTCGGCCGTGACCTCGTTTTCGAGATTGGAAGTCAGGCGGGTCATCGAGCAGACCGGAGCCGCCATGAAGAGATCGGGCGAAAAGGCGTTGACGTAAGAAGTCATGGTGCCGCCGCCGGAACAGCCGGTAACACCCAGCCGGGCCGAATCGATCTCGGGACGGGATTTCAGATATTCGAGCGCGGTCAAGGCGTCATGCAGCCGCCAGGTGCCGAAAAATTCGCCCAGCAAAGCGAGCCGCTGACCGAAATGATTGTGTTCCGCCGCCGCGCCGCCGCCGTGTTCCCGGCGTTCGCCCTGACCGTACGGATCGACGGCCAGCACGCCGAACCCGCGCAAAGCCAGACTCTGCGGCACCCGCTGATAAGTCGAACCATGCTTCCCCTCGGCAGTATGTCCGCACAGGAACAGGACGCCCGGCAGTTTCCCCCGGAACGTTTTGGGCCGGTAGAACAGCGCGGCGACATAGTATCCCGGACGGCTCTGGAACAGCACTTTGTCGATCTGCAGTTTTTCCGTGGCGAGCTGTCCCGTGATCTGCGGCCGGATCGGTTTCACCGGCGGTACCGGGCCGAAGATGCGTTTCAGTTTTTCCCGGATTTCCGCGATATATTTTTCCGCATCTTCCCGGCTTTCGACCTTCGCCAGACGCTCGGCGCGTTTCCGGTCCAGCGCCTGATATTTTTTCAGATAATAATTGTGCAGCATGTCGCCGCGGACCGCGATCAGTTCGTTACTGGTTTTCGGAATCCGGACGGGGCGCTGAGCGGTAATGCCGAGCGCGCGCAGCACGAAAGCGCGTTTCCGTTCATACCGCTGCGGCCCACCCATATGAACGCCGTTGTCCGTTTCCAGGGTCTTGTCGGCGCTGCCGATCAGCGTGAACATGGCGCTGATGACATCCGCCTGACAGGAAGCATCCCGGAGCCCGGCGGCCACCAGGATCGGGGCCTTGATCTTCGGGGCGAAATAATCCGCTTCGAAATACAGCGGGATCTTCTTTCTCATTTTTACCTGTATCTTGGAGTGAAATCCGACCGCCGGGACTCCGGCATACGCAGCGGAAACCCGATCCCGGTACAGTGCGGCCATGCAAATCGTCATCCAGCCGCCCTGACTGCTGCCCTCGATCACCAGGTGCCGTTTGTCCCACGGATATTCCCGGCAGACGTAATCCAGCACCCGGCAGAATCCGGGAAGCACGGAATAGAAATGGAATGTTTCCCAGTGTCCGATTCCGACGTTCCAGTAATCTTCAACGCCGTGCGACCGGGCGTATTCGAGCATCTTCTGCCTGGATTCTTCCGGAGTCGCGGGGATCGGATATTTGTGGACGTTGAACATGACCGTGATGCAGCCCAGGGCAGTCAGGCCGCAGTCGATCGGTTCGGAGGCCGCCGGGCCTTTGCCCGGAAACATCGCAATGATCGGGAAAGGCCCTTTCCCCGTCGGAACGCCCAGAAAACCGTGGACCCGGTCGCCGTTGAAGCTGTTCATGGAAAACTTGTAATACACCGCATCGGGACGGCAGTACTGCGGCAGTTTCTCCAGCTTCATGTCTTCGGGCAGCTGTCTGGCTTTGCGCAGCGTTTTCTTCCAGAACGCATCGAAGTCCGCCGGACACGGCGGATCGGCCGGCTGCGCCACGATCGAGGCTTTCAGCGGAGCGCCCGGAAAGAGTTTATTCTTGAGCGGATCGGCTATCTGTTCCTGGGTCCGGTAATAAACGGTCCGTTCCCCATAGCTCCCTTCATACCAGGCCTGACAGAGGCAGAAGCAGGGCTTCTCCATCCGAACGGGGACCTTGAGCGGATTCCCGCTGACGGCGAGATCGAAGGTCTGGACCGTGGTATTCACCGGTCCGCCGTCCTGTCCGATGAGAACGCGAAGCTGTCCCGACTTGACCGGCCGGCCGTTTTTCCGGACTTCGATCGTAAAGGTCGCAGTCTCTCCTTTGAGATAAAGACAGGTTTCTTCCCGATCCGGGGTGACTTTGATTTCTGTTTTCATTTCCATATTCTCCTCTGAAAAAACCGCACCAGAAATAAGTGACGCCAACAGCAACGACCCGGCCGCTTTCATTTTTTCCCTTTCTCCGGACCGGTGATTCCCCGAGCCTTTTCCAGCTCCTCGAATCTGGCCTTGTCGGACAATGAAACATGACCTTCGACCCAGCCGTTGTCAAGCGGATCGGCCACACGTTTTTCCAGATCGCGGAACAGCCGGAAGAGGTCGATCGCGCCGCCGATGCCGAACCAGAAGGTCGAAAGGAACGCCACGATGCCGGGAATCAGCAGCGTGGTGATGAAGAAATAATGACCCCACCATTGGGGTTTCCACGGCGAGAAATGGTTCCAGATCATCACGCCGATGAAGCACAGGAAGAATTTGTAGACGATGCTGTAACTGAACACGCCCCAGGCGATCAGACGGTCGCCGAGCGTGTACTCCGGCGTGATGCCGATCAGTTTCGAGAACGCCGTGCGGAAGGTCCATTTGGACCGGGTCTTGTTGTCGCCGTCGGTGTTGTAAATTCCGCGGTGGAGCATTCGGTCCAGGTTGAACGGCTCCTTCTGCGTCAGCCAGGAAACCACTACATACAGGATCAGAGCGATGATGATGTTCAGCATTTTCAGTTCGAACGAATTGATCGGCGCTTTGACCGGATTCATCTTCCAGATGATGATCGGGTTCATCGGCCGGGACACGGTTTCCAGAAAAGCGCCGAGACCGTCCGCCCAGCCGACCTTGACCAGCCAGGGATAGACGATGTTGGCCCAGTTGCGCTGAACGAAGATGCTGCCGATGCCGAGAAACGTGCCGGAAAGCAGACCGGTGAACGCGCCCCACGAATTGCCGAAGCGGCTGTAAAGTCCGAACAGCATGACCGGGCCGCTGCCGCCGGTCCAGATCATTCCCATCAGCGAACTGTAAAGGAGAATGTAATCCAGCTGCGACATGCAGAAACTGCCGACCAGGAAGAAGATGCCTACGGCGATGGAGACGAGCCGCACGGCCATGATATGCTGTTTGGGGGTAAGTCCGTGCGGACACAGCGGCAGCACCACGTCCTGCGTAAGCGTCAGACTGGACGAATAGATCCGGGTGTCGTCGGTCGAGATCATCGCCAGCACCAGCAGCAGACAGAACAAACCCATGATCCCCGGCGGCAGCAGGTTGCGCATGCCGACCGCCATCATCTGCTGATGATACAAGGTCCGGTATTCCTGGAATTTCGCATTGCCGCGCGCAATCGCCAGCTTGACCGCTTCCGAATCGTCGCTCAGAGACGGATTGCCGGCCATGACCGCGGCGATCTCATACGATTTGAACGCTTCATGCGCGGCATCGAGCGTCGGAGTGTCCAGATTCTTCGCCTGGGAAAGCGGCGCATCCCTGCCGATGAGGTGATGCTGTGCCGGCACGGCCGCGATCCGCCGGTTGAAGTCGGCCCGGTTTGCCGGATTGACCAGATATTCCCCGATGTGTTTGCTCAATTCCATCCGGACTTTCCGTCCCTGTCCGGCGAAGTCGGTATGGTTCATGATCGCGATGATGCCGATGGCGATCAGCACGTAGAACAGACTGTTCAGTGCGTTTCGCCAGGTTCCGAGCAGTGCGGCCATCTTCTGCTCGTGCGGCGATTTCGCCGCCGTGGAAGAACCCCCGCCGATCCAGATACCCCGCAGGATGAAAGAGTTGAATACCGTCGCGATCACCATGAAAATATTGAAGTCCCGCAGCTCGGAAATGTCATACGGATTCAGAAAACTTTCCTGCGCCACGCGGTCCATCATCACCGGCACCATCTGTTCCGACCAGCTGAACTTGCAGAGAATGAACACCACGAACACCACCATCAGCGGGAAGAGCAGCATCCCCTGACAGGCATCGGTGACCAGCAATGACAGCGTGCCGCCGAAACAGATCAGCGAGAGCGCGATGGTCAGACAGACCAGCACGATCACCGCGAACGTCGAAATCTGCCAGCCGAAAATGCTGATCGTGTGGGGCAGTCCGAGGAAGTAAATGAAGAACCGCGCCGCAATGGCCGGCATGATCATGTTGACCAGCATTTCCGATACCGAGCGCAGAGCGGAGGCGAAAATCCGGAACGGACGGTTGTAACGCATTTCCAGAAACTGCCCCAGACTCATCGCCTTGGTCTCCCGGAAACGGTAGGTCATATAACCGAACAGACCGATCATCGCGCTCAGCGGCAGCATGATGCTGTTCCAGAACACCAGCGCGAAACCGGTCTTGTAATGAACCTCGACGTAGGAGACCAGTCCGAGGATCGACAGCTGATTGGCAACGTCGCCGACGCAGATGACATACCTCCCCGCCACGCGGCCCGCCGACAGAAAGTCCGTCACGCCTTTGATATAACGTCTCGAATAAATCCCGATGCCGACGATCACCAGCGTCGGAACCGCCACGATGAGCCAGTCGATAAAACTCATTTCCACTTCTTCCTTATTTTGACCGGGTCCGAGACCCGGATTGTATTTCTGTTCCGTCCGCCATGCGGGAACTTTACAGTCCGGACATTTCTTTCGTCATGAATTCATGTTCCAGGTCCGAACTCCATTCCGGAGCGTCGTCGATCGTGCCGCGGGCCACCCGGTCGAACATCGGAATCCACAATTCGGTATGCTGCAAGGTGGTCATCCGGTTCCGGAACAATGCCGCGGCCTTTGCCGGGTCCGTATCGAACTGTCCGGCCGCTTTGCGGAATTCCCCGGCGGCGTAACCGGAATGCCACCGTTCTTTCAGTGTGCCGAAATATCCCTCATACGGATTCTCCTCGAAAGGACGCGACAGCCGCTTGAACAGACGGCTGAATGCGGTCAGGTCCGCGCCTTTCAGCAGATGCACCCCGCGGTCGTCGATCCCGTACGGATGCAGCCGGAATCCGCGCAGGCCTTCTTTGCCGACCGAAAGTTCGACCAGAAAACCGTGTTTCCGATGAATCAGACGGGTATTCTGATAAAAAAGGAAGTTCCCCAGCGAATAGAAGATGGGAACGCCTCGGTAAAACTCCATTCCCTGCGGCACATGGGGGTGATGCGCGATGACGGCATCGGGCCGGGCTTTGGCAATCCGGCGGTAAGCGTCGATGCAGTAAGGCGCCGGCCAGGCGGAAAATTCAATGCCGCCGTGCGGAACAACAAACACCAGATCGCACGATTTCCGGAGTTCGACGACCTGTTGACAAACCTGTTCCGGCCGCCACGGCGCCACGCCGGGCGTATTTTCGCCCGCGCCGGAAAGATCATGCCCTTCGGTAAAGCCGCAGAACCCGATGCGGAGTCCGTCCAGCTCGACGGTCAGCGGCCGCTGCGCTTCGGAAAGATTCATCCCCGCACCGAAAAAACGGACGGAAAGCCCTTCCAGCGCACGGCAGGTCGCCTGAAATCCCGCCGGACCGTAATCGAAAATATGATTGTTCGCCAGCGTGGCGATCTCGAACCCGCCCGCTTTCAGGCATTCCAGATGTTTTTCCGCGGCGGACAGATTCGGACCGCCTTTCGCGACCGGCGTCCCCCTGCCCGTCAAGGTGCATTCGAAGTTGACGATCCGCAGATCGGCGCTTTGCAGCAGCGGCAGGACATCGCCGTAACAGCCGGCGGGGTCCTCGGCCATGACGGACTCGAAATGGCGGATCGGCGCCCAGTCGGCCGCGAAAATCAGTTTCCGGCAGCCGGCTGCGGCGGGATCGCCTCCGGTCAGTTTTTCCCAATCCATCCGCATGGTTACGTATGTCTCCAGATTCGGTCTGCCCCCGGCGTCAGTAAATGCAGCCCCATTTCTGCGGTCTGGCAAAAGCGCCGGGACCGACCGGGACCAGAGCCGAAATGGTCGGCGTCTTGGTATTTTTGCCGGCCATCCGGGTCCGGAAGATATCAATGCCCCAGGCGAACTGACGGGAAGGTCTGACCTTGCCGAAATCGTCCGTCGGAATCCGGATCAGCGCTTCCCAGCGGTCGTCATATTTTTTGACCGTGACCTGAACCCCGGGATTCCACAGCAGCGGCAGCGTTTCCCGCGCCACAATGGTCTGGTCCGTGGAACGGTCCCAAACCGCCCCGTTTGGATTGACCGCCACATGGAAGAAACTCCGTTCCGGAGTGTCGATGAAAATTTCCAGCCGGTCGTCGTTCCAGATGTCCGCGGAATCGTTTTTCCTGCAGGCCGCTTTGAGTTCCTTCATCCGGTTTTCATAGCAAACCGCCCCGATATAGAGATATTTGCCGTCGCGCGAAAGACCGATCCCCGCCTTCGTGGCGTTGAACGCGACTTTTTCACCCGTATTCTTGTCCACGAACGTGCGCATGGGCTTGAAGCTCTTTTCAAACGGGGCATTCGGCTCCACCTCTTTCAACAGACGGGTCATGCGCAGAACGGGACCCGAACGTTTCAGCGATCCGAACAGCTTTTTCAGCGGTTCGATCTTGCGGATGAGGTCGGTAATCCGACGTTCGTAAACGGAACCCGCCTGCGTTTTCCTGCGGGCGCGTTCGAGAATCTCGAAGTATTTCGCCACATCGGCCTCTTTGAGGAATCCGGACTGGGCGGTGACGCTGCGGGATTCCTGCCGCGACCAGACTGCTTCCGCAAATTCGTGGAACTCTTTCATTTCCGCGGCGGCCGGGCCGAAATACAGGTGGTAATATTCATCCAGCAGGGCCTTCATGTCGAGGTCCGGGTCCCAGAAAAGTTTCAGCTGGACATACATCATCAGCTGTTGAAGTACGTTCCAGCGGGCAAGTTCGCCTTTGTCTTTCCGGATGTATTTCTTTTCCGTGGGGACCTCGATGAATTTGCCGTAGCAATACGGCCGGATGAACTTGGTCTGCCGCTGCAGCGCCTTCGTGTAGAACACCGGATACGGCGGAATGTGCCGCCAGTCCGTATCGAGGAAATAATCCCAGTAGAGAGTCTTGCGCCCGTGATTGAGTTTCGCCCACGGGAGATGTTCCTTCCGGACCGTCGCTTCGGTGCTGTCCAGCGCCCAGTGTCCCGAATTCATGCCCAGTGCGGTCACGATATTGTCCGGATCGTCCGGGGAAAGGTTCGTCGGCAGGGTGTTGTCATAATGTTTCCAATGGAAGAAGAACTTGTCCGGATGGGATTTTTTCAGCGCCTTCGCGACATAGACCGAATTTTCCCAGAGCATATTGGCGCGGATCTGGCGGAGATCGTCCGTTTTCCATTTTTTCCGGTAGACTTCCAGGTCGCGGTAATCGATCCGGACCGTGCTGTCCGGCGTGCCGATACAGATCGCCTGCAGACCGGGGGAAGCGTCCAGAATTTTCCGGCAGAACAGCACGCACGCTTCGCGGAACGCTTCTCCTGCGAACCGGGGATACCCGGAATCGACATCGGGATAGCCGTCCTGCAATACCCCCTCTGCTTTGTAGGCGAACAGTTCCGGGTGTTTTTCCTTCTGGAGGAAATTGCTGAAAATAGCATAGGAGGTATGCTGGTAAATCGCCGGGCAGCTGGTGCCGCCCATCAGGCGCTTGATCCACAGCACGCCTTCCGGCGAACGGCTCCGGAGGATCGGGGTGCTGTGCAGGTTCCGGTGTCCGAACGCCGCCTCCTTCGTCGTCCGCCCCGCGGGGAACGAAAGATCGCGTTTTTCCGGAATGATCGTGCCGTCTTCATACGGGGAATAGAACCGGACCCCGGCGCTTTCCAGCAGCGCCGAGACCGCATACCACGGGCCGACGTCGTCCAGGTAATAGATTTTCAGCGAGGGGATGTACGCGCTGAATCCGTTGTCGATGAACTGCAGCGAAAAATACTGTCCGCTGCCGATATAGTCCCACCATTTCTGCGTCTGGGCGGAGGGAAACGGGTTCGGTTGGCGTTTATGGGTCCGCAGATAGATCGAATCCTGCGGCGGGATCGAATAGGGAAAGGGTTTCCCCGTCGTCATTTTGCCCGCCAGGACCGCATAGTCCTTGCCGATCAGGATATCATACCCGGAATTCTTGAACGGCGGAAGTTTGTAGCCCAAGTCACGGGTGAATCGGCTTTCGCCGACAAACAGCCGGTTCCCGGAACCCGTCGGAGCATTGACGATCTTCAGTTCCGCGCCGGTCATCTTCCGGATGAAATGCGCCAGGTCTTCGGCGGCGCGTTTCACGCCTTCATGCGCATCCGCGGCCACAATGATCTCCGCCGCGGGTTTCCCGTTGCGGACCACGTCAAGCGCAGAGGCGGAAAGCGAGAGCAATCCGAGCCCGACCGCCAGACAAATCAATGATTTCCGCATTATTTTTTCTCCTTATATTTTGGAAACTTTTTCGCCGCATCCAGTTTCTGGAAACGGATGATATTCGCTGCGATCTCCTTCATGCCGAAAGCTTCGTCATAGAGCTTTTCCGCCTCGGCGAGGTTTCCCTTCGCCGTTTCGACTTTCGCCTTCGTGATGATGAACCAGAAATACTGGGATTTGTCTTTCCAGTCCCCCTTGCGGTCGATCAGCGCAAGGGTCCGGTCGGCTTCCTCGAATTTCTTTTCCTGCGCCAGCAGCACGGCCTTCCCCCGGACGCCGGTCAGATAGGGAGCGCCGCCTTTGGCGGCCGTGGCAATCAGCTGGTCCAGCACGACATGGGCCTGTTCGTATTTCTTGAGCTTGATGTATCTTTCCGCCAGATTCCGGCGGATCGCATCCCGGGTCGCGTCATCGCTGCCGACACCGGCCAGTGCCTGTTCCAAATCCCTGATCCCCGCGGCTCCCGGCGCAGCGAGCCCGCGCATGTAGTATCCGAGATACGCATACTGGTCCGGCCAGGCGGAGATGTCCGTGTCCTTGAACTCTTCCTTCAACTTCCGCGAATTTCCGCTGACGCTGTATGCCTGCATCCGGGCGTATTCCCGCACTCCGGGTTCCCGGATGGCTTTCGTCATTTCCAGCGCCTCGTCCAGTTTCTTTCCGGCAGCCAGCGCCCCGGACGCATAAACATAACAGAGGTCTGACAGACCCGCCTCTTTCGTCTGGACTTTTGCCAGTTTCTCATACGCGGCAGCCGCTTCCGCATATTTTCTGTTTTTCTGCAGTTTAACAGCCGCCTGAAAATCATCCGGGAAATCGGCGTGCAGACTTCCGCAGACGATCAGCAGGAGCACGATCGGCAAAAAACTTTTTTTCGACATTTTTTCACACCCCGTTGCAAGTGGTTTTTCAGGTCAGTCCACGGTGACGGAAACCACCTTCAGCGAACGGGTGGCGCCGTAAAACGTTTTCCCGTAAGCTGTGCCGACAAAACTCTTGCGGTTGTCCCTCGCCAGTGTCTGAAGGTCCTTGCCTTCGGCATGACCGTCGGCAAAGACGCCGTTGGACTTGTTGCTATGCCGGAAACAGACTTTCCCCATGCTGGTTTCGTCGTTCGAAATGGAACCGCTCTGCACGTTGATCTTGTCGCCGGAGACCCGCGTGCTGTCCAGCAGGAAAGCCGAAGTCGAAGGCTGCGTGATCTTTTTGACCAGGACGATATGATACAGACCGGTGGCGCCGACGCCGAAAGGTTCGGACACGGCCGTGTCGGGGATCGTGATCAGCCGCTGAACCGCCCGGGACTTGTTGGTGATCCCCCCGCGGGTGGTCCAGCCGTATGACGGGCCGTTAGTCACGTTCGCTTTGGTGCTGGGAATATACGGCTCGTCCTCGCGGCTGTAATCGGGACAATAAGTCATCGGGGTTTTGATCAGATGCGGCCAGAGCGGAAGTCCAAACGAATTGAATCCGGCATTTCCGCGCGAACCCCAATGAGCCTGCCAGCCTTCAGCGGCGGGAAGAATGTCCTTGTTTTCATCGGCATACATGAGGAAAACCCGTCCGTTCTGCCCCAGATTGCTCAAGCAACTGATGGATTTCGCGGTCAGTTTGGCGGCATTCAGCGCGGGCAGCAGCATCCCCGCCAGGATCGCGATGATCGCCACGACCACGAGGAGTTCGATCAGGGTGAAATCGCGCCGTTTCCAACTCATGACATTCGTTCCGATGTTCATTTTTGACCTCCTTGTTTTACAAAAACATTCTGTGATAGTTTTCTTTGCAATAAAGATGATTCCGGAAAATTTCCGTGGTGAACGGACCGATCCTCCAAGTACCGATGCCGCCGAAGATGAACGGTTCGACGGTTTCCACCCCGCAACGGGCGCCTTCGACGAAGTCGCGCAGGTCCAGCTTTTCCGGCAGCGGCTTCTGGCTGGCGTGACAGCGGATGGCATCCCATTTCCGCTGCATGTAGCCGGAGGTGTTGATGAAGGTGTCGTAGTGGTAACAGATGTCCGGGAATCCACGCCCGGTCCCGCGACACATCAGCAGTGCGCCGTCATAACCCTGCTTCATGGCGTTCTCACGGGCTTTCAGTGTATAAAGCGCGGTGCAGATATGCTCGATATTCGTATCCACCAGCCCCCGCGTGATGATGACTTCCGGATCGCAGTCCAGAATGATGTCCGTCAGTTTTTTGACCGCGTCGGCATCCTCGTGCGCGGTCACTACGGAGGGCAGGCCCGGCGTGAGGAAGGACGGGAGCTCGGTGCCGTAATTGATCTTGACTTTCTTGCCGTCCGGGCCGGTGTAATGCCGCTGGGCGAAATCCAGATGGATCGGGACCGTGCCGAACATTTCCGCGGCGCGCCGGGCTTCCTCTTTGCGGACGCGCATCTCGTCTTCCGGCTGGATCGAGCGGGACCGCACGTTCCCGTTTTCGTCGAGATAAGCGAATTCGCCGGACATGTTGTTGGTCGTCAGCACGTAGGTGAGGGAATATCCCTGATCGAGATATTTCAGGATCGTGCCGCCCCAGCTCATTTCGACATCGTCGGCATGCGCCCCGACTGCAAGAATAGACATTTTCATGATGAACCACCTGTTTTATTTTTTTGTCCGGCCGCGAAACCGCTTCGCCGCCGCATTGTTTTTTCCAGTCGATATTGGTTGCGGACTGCTCCCCGTCATGTTCTGCCCGTTTCCCAGCGTTTTGGCATACTGACCGGGGGTGATGCCCTTCATCTGCTTGAACAGACGGAAAAATGCGGACTTGTCGCACCCGATCTCCGCGGCGATCTCCGACAATGTGAACGAGGAGCGCTGAAGCATATATTCCGCCTGTTCCAGCCGGAATTTCTTGATCAGACTGGACAGGCTGTGCCCGATCTCATCCCGGAAAATCAGATACAGCGTGGTCCGGCTCACGCCGACCCGTTTGGAGAGCTGGGCGAGCGTGATCGTGCGGTACTCCCGGGAAACGATGTTGTATATCCTTTCCGCCCGTTCGGTTTGAAAATTGTCGATGAAACGCGGACGGACGGCCGAATGCGCCGGGGCCGCGTTCCGAAGCTGGGAAATGATGAATTCCGTGAGAAGACAGCAGCAGAGCTCATTGCTGTAACTGTCCGAATTCAGAGCTTCTTCCCGCAGACGTTTGGCGATCCGGTGCGTTTCGGAACAGACCGAATTCGGGCGATGGCAAAGCGAATCCGGCAGTTTCCCGTAGAACATGATGTTCAGATAACTGGACGGACGCTGAAGGGGATTGACCAGCCGGTGACGGATGAAACTTTTGATGAAGCAGCAGGTGCCCGCATCCAGCACGCTGGAGAGATTGTTTTCATAATCCACCGTGATCTGCCCGCTGTCCACGTAAATCAGTTCATACCCGTTGTCGGGACCATGCCAGTGAAGACAGCCCGCATAACCGGCCGGATAACTCTTATGACCGATACTCCGGAAGCCGGTAACGAATTCAGTCTGAAACAGGTATTTCATTTTCCCCTATGCACTTTCGAGCCCGTCCGTTTGCGAAACGGGGCGGGTTCAGCTCATTTTTTGAAAAACTGCGGAAGCCAGTCCCTGTTCGCCTCCATCAGTTCCTCTCCCATCTTGGTGATCTCGGCAAAAGTGAGTTTATGACAGAGCGGATCGAGCATCAGCGCCTGGAGCGCCAGACGCTTGTTGCCGGTCAGCGCGGCCTCAAGCGTCATAAGCTCGATATTGCAATGCGGAATGGTCAGTCCCAGCAGTTCCGGCGGCAGTTCGCCGACCGCGATCGGCTGAAAACCGACCGTTCCGATCGAACCGAAGGTCTCCACCACCGCATGACGCGGCAGATTGGAAATCTGACCTTCATTGGGCAGATTCACGATGTCCAGATAGGATTTTCCGGTCTGGATGGAATCCATGACTTTCACCGCGACCTCGATACTCGGCGGCGAGATCGTTTCCTCGCCCGAGATCAGCTTGTCGACCCGTTCCCAGGCCGTTTTGTAATTTTCCGCGCGCCAGTCGATCTTCTTCCGGAAAATGTTGTAATCTTCCACCGCCTTCAGGTCCAGCAGATAGCCCGGCAGAAATTCCGCCGTATGATTGTCCGCGGTATAGGTCAGATAGCCGAACCGTTCGTAAAGTTCGGTCATGACCCGGTGCGACCGGCTGAAAATCCCGTTGACCGGATCGTATGCCTTATCCAGTTCATAAATATGCCGCCCGGCCAGCCGCTCTTTCAGCATGGCATAACCGTCTTTTCCGTCCACGGTGAAGTCGAGAATCCAGAAGAAATGGTTGATCCCGCCGACCTTGGCATTGATGTGATTGACATCGGTCCCGAGCAGTTTGGCCAGGAAGTGCATGGTTCCGACCGGACCGTGGCACAGGCCCAGAACTTTCAAATCCGGCGCGACCGCATGAAAAACACCGGTAAGCGAGGCCATCGGATTGGTGTAATTCAAAATGAAGGCGTTTGGACAGAGCCGCCGGAATTTTTCCGCCCAGGCCGCAAACACCGGAACGTTGCGCAGCGTCCGGCTCCATCCGCCGGGGCCGACCGTGTCGCCGACCGCCTGATAAATTCCGTACCGTTCCGGCAGTTCGACATCCGGACGCATGGTCTTCAGCCCGCCGGTGCTGATCGTGATCAGGATGATATCCGCGCCGCGAAACGCCGCGTCCTCATCGTTCGTGACGATAAAATTCAGCTGCCGGTTGTTGTCTTTCGCCAGCCGTTCGCCCGCGGCTTTGATCTTTTCCGCGGCTTTCAGGTCGATATCCTCCAGCCAGATTTCCGATCCGTTCAGACTTTCCTCGTGAATGATATCGCAAATCAGTTTGGGGCTCCAGTTGCAGCTTCCGCCGCCGATCATCACAATTTTCATCTTTACCACACTTTCCGTTTGAAACAAACTGTTCTCTCTTCGCAGTTTTAATATAACATTATCAAAATGTCAAATCAATAGCGAATAGTTCAAAAGCAGTTGCGGAAATATTAATCGCGGGACATTGGCGGATTCCGGCCGCGCAGCAGCAATCCGGCCGGCTTTTTTCCGATGAAACGATTATGAAACGGCTTGACGCCTGACTGGCTTTACGTGCAAAGTCACGAAACCAGATTTCTGAAATTGCGCGAAAAGACCGATTCGAGCTCGAAATGGGTAAGATGTTCGAACAGGACTCCGGCGATATACATACCCGGATTCCGGATCGGAAAATCGCTTCCGAACAGGATTTTGCCGGTTCCTGCGTGATCGAGCGCATAACGCAGCATCCCCCAGGTATTCGGTCCGCTGCCGGAAATATCCAGCGCTGCATTTTCATATTGCGCGATCAGCGCGATCCGGTTCTTATATTCCTGCTTGTCCGAAGTCGGATGCGCTATGATGAATTTCAGTTTCGGGAATTTTTTGAGCACGGCGGCCGCCTCTTCCGACTGTTTGGTATGAACATTCACCGCCATCCCCTTCTCCTGGATCAAGTCCCAGACCGGGTCCATGGACGGCAGGTCGACTCCGCCCCAGTTCATCATATAGGGAACGAGCTCGCCGACGAACCGCACGCCGTGATCCCGGTACATGGTTTCGATCTCCGCGCAGGATTCCTGCGGGAACATCGGGTGGACCGTGATCCCCGGAATGTAAAAATCAGGCCAGGCCCGCTGAAACTCCAGAGCCGCGACGTTGAGTTCATGAATAGCCTCGAATCCGGTCAGTTCGCGGATGACATGGACGACCGAACCGCAGCATTTGCTGATTCCCGTGCGCTTCAGTTCCGCCGCGAATTCTTCCCCGGTCATGATGTGGTCGAACTGGGAAAAATTGGTTTTCGGCAGCGCCGTCGGCGGATGTACATGCGCATCTATGATTTCATATTCCGTAAAAATTTCCCGCAGCCGGGCGTCATGATTCAATGCAGCATCCATAAAAAATCCCACCATAATGTTCTCCGGGACAAGCCGCATATGACCGAATTCACGGCGAAACGGCCGGCCTTTCCCGTTCGGAATTTAATATACCACGGATCATCTTTTTTTCAAATTCGCCGACCGCGGCGCCGGAAAAGACTGCCGTGCCTGATCCCAGGCCGGAAACGGACTTGCAAACAAAACGAAAACGGAGTATAGTACAAATAGTCAATCAGGAAAGATGACGAGGAGACAGCAGATGCAGAATATTTACACCTCCGGGATGCCCGGTTATCCGCAGGGAGAACCGGCGTTTGTGGAAATGCTCAAACAGCATACGCCCTTTGTGCCGCACTGGGAGAATACGTCCTGCGGGAGCGATGAACTGAATGCAAAAAACGGTTTGTTTGTAAAAACCGATTTCCCCGACCCGGAAAAACTGCTGGAAACCGCGTATTCGGATTTCAGGAGATTCCTCGCCGAAGCGGAACTGGCGGGCGATGCAATCCCGGTGGAAGTGAAGAAAAGCGCCGGCATGGCCTGGGAGGAATATTCTCTGACAATCCGGAAAAATACCGTGACGCTGGAAGCCTCCGATACGGAAGCGGTCCGGCGCGGATTGTATTTTCTGCGCGACAAACTGGCCGGCTCCCCCTTTCTCAAGCAGGGAACGATCCGGCGCAAACCGTGGCTGCGGAACCGGATTTCCCGCTGTTTCTTCGGTCCGATCAAGCGTCCGCCGTTCAACATCGACGAGCTGATGAACGATATCGACTATTATCCGGAAGAATATCTGAGCCGTCTGGCGCACGAAGGCGTGAACGGTTTGTGGCTGACGATCACGTTCCGGGAAATCTGCGATACTTCAATCCGGAAAGCTCTGCCCGAGGCGGCACGACGGATCGCCAAGCTGCGTGCCACGGTCGAACGCTGCCGCCGTTACGGAATCAAGACCTGGGTATTCTGCATCGAACCGGCTTCCTGGTCGCAGGCGGCGGGCAATCCGCTGCCGCCGGGCTGTGAAGAACTGCTGGGACCGGGGTTTTCGGCTGAAGAAGCGGGCATCGACATAAACAGTTTCTGCATCAACTCGGAAAAGGCAAAGAAATATCTGTATGAATGCACTTATTCCCTGTTCAGCGCAGTGCCGAATCTCGGCGGCATGATCACCATTTCCCACGGAGAACGCATGACCTCCTGTCTGAGCCGGATCAGCTGTTTCGACGACAGCGGCACGATTCCGTGCGCCAGACGCTGCGGAAAATCGATCGGCGAAATTCTGGCCGAGGTACTCGGCGCACTGAAAAAAGGGATGAACGACGCCAATCCCGAAGCGGAACTGATCAGCTGGCTCTATATGCCGTATGTGGAACAGCTTTCCGGCTGGATTACGCAGCTGCCGTCCAGACTTCCGCCGGACATTGCGCTGGCCTTCAATTTCGAATCCGGTATAACGAAACGCCAGCTCAATTCGGTCCGCACCGGCGGCGATTACTGGCTCTCCGCGGTAGGACCCTCCGACCGGTTCGCCCTGATGGCCGAGGCGGCCAAAGGACATTGCCAGTTCGCGGCCAAACTTCAGGTGGCATGCTCGCATGAATGCGCCACGGTCCCGTATATTCCCGTACCGGGTCTGGTTTACCGCAAATACCGAAAAATGAAGGAAATGGGCGTTCAGCACGTGCTCCAGTGCTGGTATTTCGGTAATTATCCGGGCCTGATGAACGAGGCCGCCGGCAAACTGGCTTACGAAGATTTCACCTCCGGCGAGGACGCTTTTCTGGAAGAACTCGCCCGGCCCGAATGGGGATGCGACTGGAAACACGCGGTCGATGCCTGGAAACATTTTGCCGACGGTTATTCCAACTACCCGCTGGACATTCAATTCCAGTATTACGGACCGATGCACGACGGCCCCGTCTGGCCGCTGTATCTGAAGCAGGCCATGCAGCCGCTGACCCGAACCTGGAAACCGGAAAAATTCCCGTCCGGAGACGCGCTGGGCGAATCCATGAAGCATTTTGAACTGAACGAGCTGGCGGAACTGACCGGAATCATGTCCCGGGAATGGCGGAAAGGCATGACGGAACTGGAGAAGGCTCCGATGCATACGCACGAACTCGAATTCACGCTGGCGCAGGCCCTGGACCTGCAGTTCCGTTCCGGATACAACATCCTCCGTTTCTACGTCATGCGCAATGCGCTGCTGGATTCGCCGCCCGATGCGGAAACCCTGCTTTCCGGCATGAAAGACATCGTCCGGGAGGAAATCGAAAACTCTCTCCGGCTGGCGGAACTTTGCGAACAGGATCACCGGCTCGGCTACCATTCCGAGGCGGAAGTTTATAAATATTTCCCCGCCAAATTGAAATGGCGCGCCAGCCTGCTCGAGGATTTGCTGGCAAATGATTTTGCCGAAGCGGAAACCATGCTCACGGAAGGCGCCGATCTCGGGGAGTTCCTGGCCTGGAAAGGGGAAACCGCGGAAGCGGGAAAGATTTACGGCGCCAACGGAATCCGCTGGAGTTTCGATTCCGATGCGGAAAATATTACTTTCCATCTGGATTTCGAATCGGCTTCGGACAATCCGGAAAACGCCTTCTTGCTCTTCATAGACCGGAAAGGCGCCCGCCGGCCGCTGGCCCAAGTATGCCTGCCCCGGAAAAATTATCAGCAAACGGCCTCCGGCTGGCATGCCGATCATGTCGTCTCACGCCTGCTGCTCGGTCAGGAATCGGAATTTTTCTTCGGCGTCGAGCGGGTGGAATACGGCCCGGATCACAAAAGCGTGTTCACCAATGACGTTCCGGGGCAATTCATGCATGAATCGCGTTTGTATCTGGGATATTTCGGACCGGACAAACTGCGCCGGATCAGGCTGTAAGTTCAAAAAAAGAACTGTCTGGCGTCGTTTTATCGACCCCGGCTCACTTCCAGTTTGAACGATTTGATGTCTTTGAGATCGTCCACATCTATTATTGCGGAAAGAGGCAGGATCACAACATTCGAGCAATAGCCGCGGCCTCCCCAGCTTCCCATGAAGAATTCAGGCGAGATTGTAATGGTTTTGGAATCTTTTAAAATCCCCGCGCCCAGAAATTCTTTACCCGCGCCATTCGTATCGCCGAATTTATATTCCATTCTGCGGATCTCATTGCCTCCCCGGTCAAGCAGACAGAGCGCCGCGCTCAGACCCCCGAACAGTTTTTCAGTTGCCTCGTCACCCCTGTAATATGGACGATCGCCGGCCGGCTCGTAACTGAAACAGACAAAACGTTGATTTCCGGCTCGATATCGGGGCGTAACATTCAGTAAAATTGTGCATTGATTATGCTTCGAGTGCTCGGCACATTGGAGAACTCTGGAACAGTGATCGTATTCAAACACCCTGCTGCTGGCCACGGGAATCAGTTTCTCACTGGAATTATAAGCAAGTCCTATCTCGTATTCTATGGTGGAAGAATCACCCTGTCTGATAAATTGATGCTTCGTTTTAAAAGGCAACTCGTTAAAAATCTTTGCAATCGGCTTCACACACTCCTCATAAAAACGGGCGGAATCGAAGAAACAAACCAGTCCCGCTTTAACATAGATTTTCCGGTTGTTGTTCGGCAGAGGTCTCATATAAAGCTTCGCTTCGTTCCCCATTTTCCGGTTGACGCCGATTATGTTGAACTGCAAATACTTTCGGACATCGATCTTGCTGATGGAGTTTTCAATCATAGTCTCCATGTCAACCTGATTCTTTTCCTGCGTAACGATTTCCGCCCAGATGTTCTGCGTGCCTTCCACCTTGCCTTCGATGATCTTTTGTTCGATCAGTTTCTGCCGCAGCAGATTCTGTTCCACTTCGGCCCTGATCCGGATTTCATACAAGCCGTTCCGGTTCTTTTTCACCGGTACAACGACATCGTATTTCTTGACGATCGCATTGCTGGCAGTCAGAATTTTCTCCTGCATGATCTCATCGTTTTTCATCAGGGTCTGACTGTCCACGATGGCGCCGGCCGCCTGCTGGACCGCCTGCGACAAAGCATCTCTGGTTGCGGCGTCCGGGCTGACTCCCATGCCCCGCGCTTCAACGGTAACCAGTTTCTGTTCCTGTCCGAAAGCAAGAACACTTCCCGCCAGCAGCAGAAACAATAATAATTTCTTCATTTCTTCTCCTTTTCCTTTATGGTCAGTTCAATGGATTTGATATCTTTCAGTTCGTTCGGCTTGATTTCGCAAGTGAAACCGTAAGCTTGGATCGGAGAGATCGCCCCTGCTCCGAAAACAAATTCCGGGGAGATAATAACTTTCATTTGGGATGGTTCCCAGTATAAAGCTTTTTTTCCGGCATTCCCTGAGATTGGAATTTCTTCCTGCAGGATAACATCACCTGCGGCATCTTTCAAAGTAAAAACGGCAACGACAAGACAACGGGTTATGTTCGAGATTTTCTTATGGAGCGCACGATCCCACTGCTGGAAACGATACGCAATAAATGTCTGGAAACGGGAATTATTGCTTTTGCTGCTGTTGACGAAAACATATGAAGAACGCTTGTCGACTGTTCCAGCAAGGTTTTTCCGAAGGTAAGCGGAGCCGAAATGTTCTTCCTTGAAGCCATCTTTCGTTCCAAACCGGATTTTTAATTTATTGGGGTATTCTCTCGCAGGAACCTGCCTCGGTTCGGATTTATCCTGACAAAGTTTGTCCATCGCATTCAGCAGATAGGGCTGCACTTCGCGGACATATTTCTGATGGTCGAAAGCAACCAGTATCCCCATCGAAATATACGTCTTGCCGTTTTTCCGGAAAACATTCAATTTGGCATCCTTGCCCATGCGTTTTTGCGGATCGACCAGAGTCGGGATCAGGAAATCTTTCGGGTTGAGTAAGGAAAAAATCTTCAGCAGCATGGTTTCCGCATTTTCCTTGCGAAGCTGTTCGGTTTCCAGTTTCGCCCAGATGTTTTGTGCGTCCCGGACTTCGATTTTGAGAATTCTGGTTTCCGCGAGTTTGCCGCGTAGTTTCTTCTGTTCGACCTGCGCTTTGATGGTCGTTTCATACAAGCCGTGCTTGTTGGGCGCGGGCGCTTTCAGGACTTCGTATTTCGAGACGAATCCGTCGCTGAAAGTCAGCACCTGTTCCTTCAGAACAGTATCATTTTTCATCAGGGTTTCACTGTCCACCATGACGCCGACGGCCTGCTGGACCGCCTGGGCCAGTGCATCTTTGGTTGCACTTGAAGCATCTTTTCCCATGCCGCGTGCGATGATCTGGAGAAATTCCGCGGCAAAAATGGAGGTTGAGATCAGACAAGCCAGCACGACGAAGAATGTTTTTTTCATATCGAGTCCTTTCCTGATTGGTTAAAAGCTTTTTCCGTATCGTCTTGCGTTTCCCGCGAAATCGGTCTGTCATCCTTCTGCAGTCCTCGCGAACAGTTGTTGATTTCCTGGCGCGGTCATCCGTCGGGATATTGAAGGGAAATATAGCATCCGAAATATGATTTCGCAACATAAAAATATGGAAGTTTTGCGATTTCTGAGGCTGAAATTGGCGCGGCATAAATCGTCAGATACGAACCATTCTCCGTTTGCGTAACCCTTCGATTATCAAAGATACTCCGTGGACACACCAACAAAAACAGAGAATTTTGATCTCTCCAAAAACGCATTCTTCGTTTCTCCGCGGACACACGGATTTATTTATAGCTATCCATATCCGCGTTGCGGTTCTTCCTGTCGCGTGTGTTAGCCAAACTCAGTGGGTGTGTTTTCCCATGTTTCATATCACAAGATTTATGGCTGGTCTGCTTCAACTAAATGCCCCTTTAGGAGGAATCAGCACATTTTGTCTTGTTATATTTGCAGAATCTAGGAAATTAGCCATGGGGCAAGAAAAATAGCCCATCACTTTTCCCCAAACATCTTGTCCAGTTGTCCTTTGACATCTAGGCCATCGTTAATTTTATAAACTGTAGCATAGAGGCACTTGCCACCTGACTTGGCAGCCCAAAGGCGACCAACAGCATCTTTCTCCAATGTATCTCCTGTGTTGCGCAGTTGTTCTCCTTTATATTCGACCGCAAAAAGTCGTCCATCATCGAGAAGACCGACAAAATCGGGAAAGAAACGTGTATGCGCAAGCGGTAACCAAAAAGATTCGTTGCATCTGTCGAGATTGCGAAGCCATGTGGTTACCTTTGCATGCGCATCAATCAATTTTGCGCATTCGAACTCCTCCCCTTCGCCGTATTTCAGTTGTCCGTCAAACACAGGGATTCGATGTGTCCCTAAGAAATGCTTGTGAAAACAATAGCTGCCCCGATAAACCTTGAGCATGGATTGATCACGATAAAGACTGTCATCCAGCGAGAATGCCTTGTCAAGATTCAATTCCACGGGATATGTATCCTTAAAGAACACTGATTGATACGCTTTCTCCCGAACAGCTTTTGCTGCATAGGCAAGATGAGCGTCGAGACAATTGCGAAGTTTGTAGCGGAAACAAAAGAGTTGTGAAGGGGTAAAGCCTTTGGCAGCCACGAGATAATTTACGATTCCTGCAATCCAGCCACGCATTACTTCGGGTGGTAGCGCCTTATGCCGGGTCATTGCTGCAAGTTCATTTACTACATCCCCTGGTGCAAGGTCTGTCTTAATCTCCTGCAGAAAAGTCAATTGCTCATAGGCGAACTGCTGCTTGATTTCGTTGCCTTTTAACTCAAGGACAAATGTGTCGCCCTGTTCCTTTATCTCAAATTCACCATCCGAAAGAACGGCGTGGTTCGTCTCCAACTCCTTGCCTAAATCCTCGCCAGCCAGCTCCTCTGCCTCCTCGCCATCAAAGCAAAGTTCACCTTGAACTGCGGCACAGAGTTTAGGGAATGCCATTTTGACAGATTTCGCAGGAACGATCTCCATTGCTTCCGATTTCTTTTTTGCGACTTTCTTAAGAAACTGCGCAGCAAGGCGGGGTTCGCCCTTCTCATACAGGAGATTCGCAACCTTGGATGCGGACTCGTCAGATATGTCGGCTCTTACCACAATCTGTCCAGAACCGTCAGCGTTTGCGGTTACTTTGATATCTTCCGGCAGTGCACCAGCAATCGCCTCATACACTTCGCTTTTTACAACTACGCTGCCCGGCTGGTTGAAGATGGTTTCTTCTTCCTCATCGTCATCTTCGAAAAGAGGCGGCTGCCCCGGCACGATTGCATCCATTGCCTCGGCTTCTTCAAAGCCTTTCTTCCTCAATCCCTCCGAAAACTCTTCGGCCGCCGAGCCGAACGCCTTGCTCAAGACAAATGCGTATGCACGATTCAAATGTGGCGTTTTGCGACGCATGGCACCAGGCTGGCGCATGACGCGCCCCAGCAGCTGTATCGTGTCCGTGTTGCTTGAAATGTTCGCAACCGAGCAAAGGACGTATGCAGATGGGCAATCCCATCCTTCCTTGAGCGCCTGGACGGTAATGATGTACTTTATGGGGCACTTGGGATCAGTCACGTCTATACCGTCCAGTTCCTTCTGTTCGCCAGTCACAACGGCGATCTCGAATTCCCGAACCTTTACCTTGTCGATCAAAAAATCCTTGAGCCTCGTCACGGGAACATCACCGTTTACCTTTGACGCTTGGAACAGCACGAGCGGTCGGAGATAGCCGCCCACTCCCTGTGCGAGTTCCTTGTCTGCCAGTTTCTCCAACTCCTGTCGCTTAGCAATCGCCGCAAACACTGCCTGTTCCCACTGGTCGCGGAACTCCGTCAGTTCGATCGGCAGTTTTATCATCTCCTCGTCAAACAGTTCTTTTGCATGAACGCTGTAAAGTGTATTGTTGCCTTTTTCCGGCGTCGCGGTCAGCCCCAGTACAGCGCTTGGAGCGAGTCTTGTCAGCGTTTCCCGGGAAAGTTCGCTGACCATCTTGTGCGCTTCATCAACGATCACGATCGGATGACGCGAATGGGCAAGATTGGCAAAAGAGAATTTCGGAAGCGACGGATTTTCTTCCTGCGCGTCCATCCCATCGGCAAGGTGTATCGTTGCAAAAAGCGGCTCGAAACTTTCGCTGTGCTTATAGACGTTATATTTCGATTTATCAGTCTTCACGAATGCCTGTTCCGTTGCAACGACAATGCAGACGTTGTTTTCAAGGTCCGCCGGAGTCATCATCGTGACTTCGTCAAGATCGTAGATGCGGACATTCCCCCTGAAAGCCTCGTCAAGCGCCAGCCGGTAGGGATGCTTCGGCTTCTTGAGCGCATCCGCCGTCTGACGTCGGATCGTGTCGGTCGGCGCGAACCAGATGACAAGAGGGTACTCCCGCCCTTGGCTCTCTGCTATGAGTTTTACCGCGTGCGCGGCAATGATCGTCTTTCCACCGCCAGTCGGAACCTTGATGGCTACGGTGGGCGTATCGAGGGCGGCTTTGACATATCCCCTCTGCGCGCCAAGCCGCGTCATCATGTCAAGCGATGATTCGGTTATCGCCTTGTATGCCGTCTCGGGCGTCTTTGTGTCGAGCGCGTCGAAATACGCTTTGATGACGCCGAGGGTATTGTTTTGATACTGCTTAAGGATCATTGTCTGCCCTCCACTTTACTGCTTTCGCTTCTGGGAGTTTTTTTCATTTTGTAATCTTCATATTTCATTTGCGCTTCACCTCCTCGTTACCACATCGTAGGGTGTCTGGCGGAAGTTAATCTTCTCCTCTGCAAGCCGCGCATCTCCCAATCGGCATGCTTCACCATAGACAATCAGTTTTTCATAGTCAAGTTCGCCTAAATCTTCTTTGATGATACCGAGTGTCTGGCGCGTCAGCACGTTGCCTCCGTTCACGCTGCGGTCGTTCAGGATGCCGTTGTAGAGTAACGCATACGCCACGCCCTCATGAACGCCAAGAACCGTGTTTTTTTTGTTGACGCCTTTCCACCCTATGCCTGTTTCCTGCCACCAGATGTGCGCAGCCAGCACGTCATACGGTATCGACGCCGAAAGCTGGCCTTTCTCATTCAATATAGTCTCGCCAAGTTCATAAAAACGGAATCCCCCCCCGCCTTGCCAGTTTACCGCCGTGGAGACGCCGCCTTGTTCACCATCGACAACCTTCTTCAAACGTACTGCACAATGCGTCTTCGCGTGGTCTCCCATCTCAATGCCGATCCAGCGACGCCCCATCTTGTGCGCAACAGCCGCTGTCGTTCCGCTCCCAAGAAATGAATCAAGTACAAGATCGCCTTCGTTCGTCGCAAGCGTCAATATACGTTGAATAAGCCGTTCTGGCTTCGGAGTGCCAAAGATAGAATCGGGGCTCAATTCTTTTTGCTCTTCTTTTGCTTCTTGATTGTCACCTACTTCATCTCTAAACCAGATTGTAGTTGGTACCATACCATCTTTTACTTCAAATAAAAATTTTTTGTATCGTGGCACATTCTTGCCATTCTTTCCAAACCATATCCTATTATCCCTATCCATCTCATCCAAACTTTCATGAGAGAATGCCGAAAATCGCCCAGCAGGAGGGCGCCATACAACACCATTTGAGAAAGTGTGTGAGAAGTTGTGGTCACTTCCACTTTTTGCCTGTAATGGCAATGATTGCCATGCCCCTCGCGGATCATTGTCTGGATTATCATAATTAGTATCACTCTGCTCGGTTCGAGGTAACAGATTAGGTCGCCAATACGCCTTGTTTTTCTCGTTTTTTTTCTTTTTGGCATAAACTATAATATAGTCATGATTATCAGAGAACCATTGTGCATCGTTAGCTCTTGTATGTTTCTTGTGCCAGATACAAGTTGCAACAAAGTTTTGCCGCCCGAATATTTCATCGCACATGACCTTCATGTATGCCTGTTCGTCATCGTCAATGGAAATCCAGATGGAGCCATCCTCGCGCAGAAACTCTCTCAGTAACTTCAAACGTGGATACATCATATTGAGCCAAGTGGAGTGTTCAAGGTTGTCATCGTAATGCTCGAACGCGGAGCCGGTGTTGTAGGGCGGATCGATATAGATACACTTCACCTCACCGGCATAGAACGGCAGCAACGACTTCAACGCCTCCAAATTGTCACCATGAACAAGGATGTTGTCGCCTGTGCCATACGACAACGACTTGTCTTCATGCAGGATCTTCAGTGCGACTTCTTTGTCGTGTTTGACCGCCTTTTCGCGTCCCATCCAGTTCAATATCGGCATCTTCTCGGTTCTCCTTCAGCAAATAGGGTTAGCGTGGTCATCGCCATCAACAGCGGGCTGGCAAACAGTTTTATCTTCAGCATCTGCATTTTTACTTGCGGCACTCTCTCGATTGGGCAAAAGTTTCACCAGTTCATCAGCAATTTCTGCGGCCGTCATATTTCCCGTTGTCATAGCTTTTCTGCCAGCCAGAGAAGGGCTAAACTCCTGTAATTCTTTCTTTGAGATATCATGCCATATGGGGAATATAGTCTTACCACAAGTCATCTCTTTCTCAAAAAGCCCATCAAGTTCATAGTTCGTCCATCCCTTCTTGATGTAATGGCGCGAAATGACTACTATGCCAAAACGCGAAGCTTTTAGTCCATTGTCAATTTTCGCCCGTAGCGAATCTCCCCATCCAATAGCAATGTCATCAATCCACACATTCACACCACGTCTTTCAAGTTCGGTCTTGAATTCGTTTACAAAACCTTCCTTATCTTCTGATGCATGGGAAATAAAAACATCATATTCTTCCGTTTCCGCATTCGAGTAGAGATTTTTGGGTGAAAGCTGCGCACTGACAGACTGAGATAAAGCTGTTGTTAGCTCCGATATCTGATTTTCATATCGTCGCATCATATCTGTTTGTGTCCGCTGTTGCCGCCTATTTTCCTCTTCAACGGCCCGTTGAAGGTATTGAGTCTGCCTGGTCCTTTCGTCTCGTTTCCGCGCAATTTGAGCTGAAAGATTTGTTCGTTTGTCAATTGCCCGTTGTTGGGTACGCTTTTGACTTTCTATCTGACTCAATTTGCTTCGAAGCGAAGATGCAGAACAATTTTTCATAGACCTTTCTATGTTGGAGATTGCCTGTTGGCAACGGGCCTCAGTCCTCAATTGGTCTGTAACTTGCCGTTCAAGATTGACAATCTCACGATCAATAGCATTAATCCGTTGCTGATAAAATTGAACGCTCATGACTTTGTTTGCTTTCTTTGCCTTGAGATTGGTGTTATTATAGCATACTTTGCCAGAATATAACCTACTCAATGTTTATTTTCAAGGCGATTTAATGGGTTTGAGCCGATTTTGACATGGTTTGATGGCGTTTAGCCTGAAACACGATAAATGCATGTGCATTTTGGAAACGTGGGACGGGGACGGTGGATTTTTCATCAAATCCGAACCGGGGACACGGACGGTTCGGATTTGGCAAAGAATGGGCGGCATTTTTCTCCGTTTCCGGAACGCGGACACACGGTTTTTTCTCTGTTCACCTCAAAATCGGTGTGAACTCGAAATTCGCCAAACGGAGAATTTCGCGGATTCTCTCAGAAGAAAATCTCAGGCATTGAACTCAAACAGAGAATCCGGAGAACGGAAAAGCCCGGCTTCCTTCGGCGTTCCCGCCTCAAAACCGGGCTTATAAAATAATACATAAGTCGTTGAATATCAACAAGTTACAACTAAATTGGCGCCCCGGGCGGGGATCGAACCCACGACCCACTGCTTAGAAGGCAGTTGCTCTATCCTCTGAGCTACCAGGGCGACTGATTCCGTAATGTAATCCATTTCCGCAGAATTACAATAATAAATCCATCTTTTTTTTCAAAGATTATTTGATATTCCGGAAATATCGGCTATTTTTACTGCCGGAGGTTTTTATGAAGCTGCTTTTCGATAAAATGCATGGCGCCGGCAATGATTTCATCATCGCTGAAGACCTCGCGGAAAACTGGCCCGTCCAGCCCGAATTCATCCGCGCCGTCTGTCACCGCTGCAAAGGAATCGGCGGAGACGGCTTGATTCTGATCCGTCAGGATTCGCCTCGGGAACCGCTCCGGATGCGTTACTTCAATTCGGACGGCTCGGAAGCGGACATGTGCGGCAACGGTCTGCGCTGCGCCGGGGCTTTCGTTTACCGGCACGGGCTCATTGGCGGCCAACAAAAGTTTCAACTTCGAGCCGCCGACGGGATTCATGATATCGAAATCAAAAATGAAGCCGGCACGCAAGTCCGGATTTCGCTGCATGTCTCCGGGGAATTTCATCCGGTCGAGCTCGAAAATGGCGAAACGGTTTACTCGGGGACGGTCGGGGTGCCGCATGTGATCGCACGCAGGTCCGATCCGGAAGCGATCCGGGTGCGGGAAGAAGGAGCTTCTCTGCGTTATCACCCGAAATTCCGTCCCGCGGGGACCAATGCGGATTTTGTCGTTTTCTCGTCTCCGGCGCAAGCTGAGCCGGTTTTGATCCGGACTTACGAGCGCGGGGTGGAGGATGAAACGCTGGCGTGCGGCACCGGCTGTGCGTCCGCGGGAGTGGTTCTGCATCAATTTTTCGGGTTCGGACCGAAAGTTTGCTTTCTTTGTCGAGGAAAAGATCGGATTGAAGTTGAAATTTTAAAAGATGGCAGTACATTAACGGAGATTTATCTGACGGGACCCGCGGAACGGGCTTTCGCCGGAGAAATCGAGGTGGGAAAAACGGTCTCAAACTGAATACAGGGTAGGGAAAATGGAACTGAAAGGTGTTTACACGGCACTGGTCACTCCCTTTGCCGGGGGAACGGTGGATTACGGCAAGCTGCGGGAACTGGTCGCGCTGCAGACTGCAGGCGGAGTCGACGGCATTGTGCCGGTCGGAACCAGCGGCGAATCGCCGACTCTTTCCACGGCCGAACACATGAAAGTCATCAGTGAAGCGATTGACGCGGCGAAAGGCAAATGCTTCATCATGGCGGGAACCGGCGCAAACTCGACCGAAGAAGCGATCGAGCTGACCCTGCATGCCAAGGAAGAAGGCGCGGACTGCTCGCTTCAGGTCACGCCGTATTACAACAAACCGACGCAGGAAGGTCTTTACCGGCATTTTTCCACGATTGCCGACAAGTGTCAGATCCCGCTGGTGTTGTACAACGTCCCCGGCCGGACCGGCACCGCGATCGCACCGGAAACCATTGCGCGTCTCTCGAAAAACGCCAACATCCTCGGGGTCAAGGAAGCCGGAGGCTCGGTCGAGCGCGTTTCGGAAATCTCCGCTCTCTGCGACATTCCGATCATGTGCGGGGACGACAGTCTGACCGTGCCGATGATGTCGGTCGGCGCCAAAGGCGTCATCAGCGTTGCCTCGAACATCATTCCGGCCGAACTCAAAATGATGGTCGACGCCTGCGCGAAAGGCGATTTCGCAACAGCGCTGAAATATCACCGGCGTTATTACCGGCTGTTCAAGGACCTGTTCATCGAATCCAATCCGATCCCGGTCAAGGCCGCGATGGCGATGCTGGGCATGATCCGGGAAGAATACCGGCTGCCGCTGTGTGAAATGGCTCCGGCCAACCGCGAAAAACTGCGGAACACCCTTGCCAAAGCGCTGGACAAGAAGCTGTAATTGAAGAAAGGAACGGACGCAAATGGCACGGACCATTGTTTTTCAAGGTGATTCCATTACGGATGTCGGACGTGACCGCGACCTGACGCTGCCGGCGAATCTGGGCATGGGAAGCGGGTATCCCTTCCTGACCATGACGCAGCTGCGGCTGACCGAACCGGAAAAGGACTGGCAGGTGTTCAACCGCGGAATCAGCGGCAACCGAATCGTCGATCTTTATGCCCGGTGGAAACGTGAAGCTCTGAACCTGAAGCCGGATATCCTCAGCATTCTGATCGGGGTCAACGACACCTGGCACGAATCCGCTTTCCAGAACGGAGTCGAAGTGCCTCGTTATGCGCAATTCTACCGGATGCTGCTGGAATGGACCCTCCAGGTCCTGCCGGACACCAAACTGGTCTTGCTGGAACCCTTTGTCCTGCCGTTCGGCGTGGTGCTGCCGCACTGGCCCGCGGAAATCGACGAGCGCCGGGCCATCGTGAAGGAACTGGCGCAGGAATTCAACACGATCTTCATCCCGACGCAGACCCTGCTGAACGAGGCTCTGAAGAAAGCTCCGCAGGAATACTGGCTGAAAGACGGCGTGCATCCGACTTCCGCCGGACATGCGCTGATTTCCCGCGCGTGGATCGAAGCGACCAAAGCGATCCGCTGAATCTGAAGTTTCAACGCAACAAAAAATCCGTGACCGGTTTCCAATGCCGGTCGCGGATTTTTTTGATTTTATGCTGAAAAAAGCGAAGCAGACGGTCAGTCCTTGATGCCGGCGGCCTCGTCCTCACGACGTTTGATCACACCCTGATAGAGCACCAGCCCCGTCGTGAAGGCGGTAAAATTGCCCGCCAGCGAATAGGCCAGCTGCAGATCCAGACCGAATCCCCAGGGGAGTTTGTGCTCGGGCGAAGTCCAGAGGATGAACGAAACGACCACGAACATCATGAAGGCGGCGGGCAGCAGCGTGATGAGGAAATTCTTTCTGCGGCGCATCAGCCAGACGCTCACGGTAAACAGCGTGAACACCGCCAGCACCTGGTTGCCCCAGGCAAAATAGTTCCAAAGCCACTGAAAACTCTTCGCGTCGGAATTGGACCACCAGAGCAGGACGGAAACCAGCAAGATCAGCGGGAAAGTAAGCATGAACCGGTTGCGCAGCGAAATCTGCGGGACGGAAAAGATTTCCGCCAGACTCAGCCGCAAACTCCGCATGGCGGTATCGCCGGAAGTGATCGCCAGCACAATGACCGCGATCGTGGTGATCGCCCCCATCCAAGAGCCCAGGAAGTAGGTGGTGATTTTGGTCAGAGTCGTATTCGCGTTCTGCGCCATGAACACGGGAAACTTATTGTAAATCGCCATCGCGCCTGCGGCCCAGATCATCGCAATGATGCCTTCCACGATCATCATGCCGTAGAAATTGGCGCGGCCGTCGCGTTCCGTGGACATGGTCCGGGCAATGATCGGCGACTGCGTGGCATGGAACCCGGAAAGAATACCGCAGGCAATGGTCACAAAGAGCACCGGCACGATCGGCTGATGGAACATGCCGCGTTTGAAATTTTCGGTTTCGGTCAGCAGCACCGGGTTCATCCAGACCTCCCGCACGAGGCTCACGAACAGCGCCAGACTGCCCACCAGCAGCAGAGCGCCGAAGGCAGGATAGATCCGGCCGATGATCTTGTCCACCGGAAACAGCGTGGCGCAGATGTAATACAGGAAGATCACCGCTACGGCGATCCAGAAGAGATTGCAGTTGGGTTTCATCAGATCGATCAGCTTGGCGGGAACATTGACGAACACCGCCACGACCAGCAGCAGCAGAACGGTCATGAAAATTCCGAAGATCCGCGCTGTGGTCTTGCCCAGCGAATTTTCCACGAGCTTCGGCAGATTGGCGCCGTCCTGCCGGATCGACATCATCCCGGCCGCGAAATCATGCACCGCGCCGCCGAAGATATTGCCCAGCGGGATAATGATGAACACCACATCTCCGAACATGACGCCGAGGATCACGCCGATCACCGGACCGATGCCGGCAATGTTCAAGAGCTGGATCAGCATATTCTTCCAGTTCGGCAGAATGACGTAGTCCACGCCGTCCGGATGCACTTTGGCCGGAGTCGCACGGTCATCCGGACCGATGATCTTCTCCACCAGACGCCCATACGTCATATACCCCCCGATCAAAAGCGCGATCCCACCGAGAAAATACCACATTTTCAACAATCCTCCGTTTGTTTTTATCGTTGGAAAATACGGGTATAATGTAGCACGATTCCCGGAAAAAGCAAGCTCTTTCCCGCGGAACTTTTTCCGTGAAGAACAGAACCATTACTGCGGAAGACACAAAAATCCGGCATCCAGCCCGAAATTCGGACCGATGCCGGATCTTCTTCTGCGGTATCCGCAGCTTTTCAGCGTTTGACGCGGGCGTTGCCGCCCCAGATGCTCCAGACCTGTTCTTCATCGGCCGGCTGCGCATAGTCGGTCAGATGCGTGGTGGCCAGCGCGCCGGTCGCCCAGCCGAACTGAATCCACTTTTCGGGTTCCCAGCCGCGCAGAATGGCATAGAGGAAGCCGCCGACGAAACCGTCGCCGCCGCCGATGCGGTCCAGCACGCCGATCTCACGCGGTTCGACCACCTGCCATTCGCCGCCGACGTTCGCGATCGCGCCCCAGAGATGCTTGTTGGCGCTGACCACCTGACGGAGCGTCGTCGCAAACGCATAGGCATTCGGATAGGCCGCCTTGACCCGTTCTACCATTTCCTTGAAGTTGTCGATCTTGCCCGCGATGCCTTTGCCGCCGGCTTCCGGTCCCTGGATGCCCAGGCAGAGCTGGAAGTCTTCCTCGTTACCGATCAGCACGTCGGAAAGACTGGCGATCTCCGCGAAGATGGCGGACAGTTCTTTTTCCCGGCCCTTCCAGAAGGATGCGCGGTAATTGAGGTCAAAGGAGATGCGCGCACCGTACTTTTTCGCGGTGCGGGCGATTTCCAGACAGAACTTGCTGGTTTCCGGGCTCAGCGCGCCGACCAGACCGGAGAGATGGACGATCTGCACGCCTTCCTTGCCGAAAATGCGGTCCAGATCGAAATATTTGACGTCCAGCAGACGGCCGACTTCGCCGGCGCGGTCGTTCTGCACGCGCGGTCCCCGGCTGCCGTAGCCGCTGTCCGCCAGATTGAACTGATGACGATAACCCCACGGGCCGCCCTGTTCGATTTCCGGGCCTTCATAAGCCATGTGACGGCCGGCCAGATTGTCCTTGATCATCCGGGCAACGGGGCTGTCCTTTACGAACGCGGTCAGCACTTTGACCGGCAAGCCGAGGAAAGAGGGAATGCTGGCCACGTTGGTTTCCGCACTGGTGACCTGCATTTTGAATTCCGTGCTGCAATGGAACGGCTGGCCGTCCGTCGGGGTCAGGCGGACACCCATGCTGGTCGGGACCAACAGTGCGTACGCCGCATCTTTTTTGAGTTCAAGAGACATCTTTCTGCTCCTTTATTATGGTTCAATCCGGCGGCAAAGCCGCAATCCGATTTTTCTCTACCGTAAGATACACGCAATCCGGCGGAAATCAAGCAGACAATTTTCCCGGGAGGGCTTCCTGTCCGGAAAACTTGTATTCTTGTACTGCCTGATCCGGCCTGCCGATCAATAGCTGACAAAGAGATTGTAACGATACTTGACGATCTTTTCCGCTCCGGCGTCCAGCTTGATGTCCCAGGTCAGACGCGCGCGGGGATTCACCGATCCGGTGCGGTCCAGCATCGTTTCCACAGGCTTGTCGTCCGCCGAAACCAGCGCGCCGGAATAATCCAGCTCGATCAGCATCCGCGCGGGAAGTTTCCGGTAATTCTTGAGCCGGATCTCACCCTGAACATCGGTCACGCGGTAGCGCGAACCGGCGATCCAGCCGACCACCGTCTTGCCGCCGCGGTTCCGCTCGATGGAATAGAAGAACTGTTCCGCACGCTCGGTGCTCTGCGGCGCGACCTCGTATTCCACCACCTTGCCGGTCAGTGAAAGCGCCCGGGTGATGTCCACGATCTCGCTCTGCTTCGGGTTCACCCACGGGATTTTCACCTGTGCGAGCACGACCCCGCCGTCCAGAATTTCCAGCGGACTGGTGGTGATCGGCGTCGGGAACGGGTTGGTGAACCGCAGCGCATCCATAGGCACCGATTCCGGATGGCCCATCTGGCGTCCGTTTTCGGGATGTCGCCTCGGACTGATCTTCCAATGGACCAGCCGCTCGTAGGAGGTTTCCGCACTGTTCAGCACGCGGTGACAGACCTCGCCTTTCTTGAGCGTAAAGTTCTTCAGGGTCAGCAGCGAAATATCCTCGCTTTCGCCCGTTTCCGCGCCGCCGAAAGAGGCACTGTCCGCCGTCATCTCATATTGCATATTGTGCTTTGCCCGGTAGAAATTGTTTGCCTGAGCCGGAGCCTGATTCATGAACTGATTGCTGAACACCCGGGGCTGGGGAACCGCCGGCGAACCCGGTTCGGACGGCTGGACCATCGACATCGGACTGCGGGTTCCTTTGTTGACGAAATTGGCGAAGCCGCTGGCCAGATACAACGTGATGTTCTTGAAATCGGCCAGATTGTTGATGATCTCCGCATCCTGCGAGAGAATCATCTTATAATCCTTTTTCAGTTCAATCCGGTAGGCGCTCTGCCACGCCAGTCCTTCGGTGAGATATTCGATCCGGACCGGTTTGCGGGTGGACTTGGACAGCGTGAAACGCCAAATCGGACGACGGTCGAAACGTTCCGGCAGCGGCGCCGCCTTCGGCGTTTCGGCGCACCGCACGGCAATGATCTGGTGCCGCGGGATCATTTCGAAACGTGTTTTCCCCTGCTCGGACTGCTGCAGCCAGACGGTGTCTTCATGGATGACCGGCGGACGGACGGAATTATTTTCCTCTTCCTTTTCCGTTTTGGGTTTCGGCGGCTCCCAGACGATGCCGGAAAGTTCGCGAACCGGCGTATTCCCGGAAGCGGCCAGCACCAGCGTGACCTGTTTACCCGCAAAAGTCTTGGTGATATTGGTCAGCGGATAAGTCCCGGGAACAGTCTTCCGGACATTCATCCGGACCACCGATTCCACCGGACCGGAAAACCAGAGCGACCCTTGCAGCGGCACGAGGTCGCAGGCCAGATCGAATTGAGTCCGTTTCCCCGGTTCGACGGTGCGTTCGACGGCGGAAACTCCGTTTTTGAAGATCATGGCTCCGGTAACGGGAGCTTTCAGTTCGTCGGCGATACCCGGCCAGGCGGCGAGCAGAACGATCAGCCATCCCCATTTGCGCATTGTTCAATCCTCCTTCGTTGAAATACAAGTCAATATATCCCCCCTCGGGAAAAATGCAAGTTCGATTTGCGTCCCGGCCGGAAAACCGAAGGAGAAAAAGTTGAAAGATCGAAAAAGACATTTGACAAACCGGATAAAATATTGTATAGTAAACTGTTTTTTATTTTGATGAAATTCAAACTCAAAATACAGGCGGCAGGGAAAATATTTCCCGGAGGAATGTGACAATATGGATGACCCCCAAATACCGGTCCAGGAGCCGGAAGACCCTTTGGCCGGCTGGAAAATCACTTCATCTCTGCTTCTCAGCCTGCTCATCACCCTGTTCTGCTGCAGCGGTGACGGTAAAATGGTCTATCACACTCTGCTGATATTCTTCCCGGTCAAATGCATCCTGGACGGAATTCTGGACAACCGCCTCCGGAAAATCGTCGGCGGGCTCGTGATGCTCCTGATCTATCCGATTCTGCTGAACAGCATTCCGCTGCTGGACGGTCAGATCGCCCGCTGGTTTCAAGGGAAAAAAGTTTCGGACACGGAACTCAAGGTCGCCTCCGGCATACTTTTCACCGGAATCTTTTTCGCGGCAATGATCCTGGTCTCGCTGGGAAGTAAAGCAGTTCCCAAATGGGAGATTCCCGCAAAAATCCATTCCTGCTGTCTGGCCGGCATTTTTGTTTTCTCGCTGGCAGCAGTCCTGATCGGGGTCTATTCCGGTCTGGCTTACTGCAACGGCAGATATCTCCGGCTGCCCGCCGGGTTGAACCTTCTGCTGCCGGTCATTCTGGCCGTATTCGGGTTCATCGCCGGCATCCGGATCATCCGGCATACCCTGAATCCGCCTGTGAAAAAAACGGAATCGGAATCCGATCCGCTGCTGGCCGCCCGCCCGAAAACCAAATTGAGCGATGTCGCCGGCATGGATGAGGTCAAGGAACAAATTCGGCTGCGTCTGATCGAACCGCTGCGCCATCCGGCACAGGCGAAAAAATACGGACTCAAAACCGGCGGCGGCGTTTTACTGTATGGTCCGCCGGGAACCGGAAAGACCTTTCTGGCACGCGCGGTGGCAGGGGAATTGAACCTGCCGTTTTACATGATTACCGCCGCGGATATCTTCGGCAAATATGTCGGCGAATCCGAAAAAAGGATTCGGGAACTGTTCCAGCTGGCACGCAAGAATCCCCTTTCCGTGATTTTCATTGATGAACTCGAAACCATTTTCAGCAAACGGAGCGACAACATTCATGAAACCACCCGGAAAGTGATTTCATACATATTGCAGGAACTGGACGGCGTCGATCAGAACAAAAATCCGATTCTCCTGCTGGGAGCAACCAATACGCCGTGGCTGATCGACGAAGCGTTTCTGCGTCCCGGCCGGTTTGACATTCTGGCATTTGTAGATCTGCCCGATCAGCCGGCACGGGTTCAGATTCTTCAGTCGGCTTTCAAGCACAGTACACTCCCGCAGCAATCCGGACTGATTCAATATATGGCCGAAAACACGGCCGGATACAGCGGTGCAGATTTGAACGGAGTCGTGTCGAAAATCCAGCAGCAGGCTTTCCGCCGCGGCGATCAGTCTTTTACGAAAATGCTCGCCTATGAAGTCCTGCTGAAAAGTCCGCCGTCCCCGAATCAGGAAATGATCGCCCGGCTCCATCGCTGGGAAGCATCCCGGCAGGGGCGCGGCTGACTCCCGGTTTCAGTCCAGCTTTTTCCCGCAATAGGGACAGAATTTCTTTTCCTCGTCAACGGATTCCGAGGATGAGGATTTCTCATCTTTTCCCTCTTCATTCCGTTCAAGAACTTCGACGAAACCCGCACTGAGAATACTGGTAGGAACCGCAACCATGCCGATTCCGAGAATCGCGATGACCGCCCCCAGAAAACGGCCGAGCGGCGTAATCGGATAAATATCACCGTAACCGACCGTGGTCAGCGTGGCCACCGCCCACCACAGGCCCGAAAAGGCATTCTGAAACTGTTTCGGCTGAGCATCGTGTTCGGCATAATAGATCAGCAGCGAAGCCACCACCAGCAGAATCAGCACGAAAAACAACGAAGAAAAAATTTCTCTCGATTTGCGTCTGAACACATCGGCGATGGAACTTAACGCCTCGAAATAACGGTTCATCTTGAAAATCCGCAACAGCCGGACCAGCCGGATCGCCCGGATACCGATCAGGTTCATCGGCAAAAACATCGGCAGGTAAAACGGCAGAATCGCCAGCAGGTCGATCACCGCCATCGGAGAAAAAATGTATTTGATCCGAGAACCGAAAAACCCCGCCCCGGGATAGAGCAGATCGGCCGTCCAGATCCGGAGCAGATATTCCACTGTAAAAATAATCACGGAAACGATTTCGATCCGCCGCAGCCAGTCCAGATAATCGGCGGACAGCTCGAATGTCGCGATGAAAACCGAACTGACGCTCAGCAGAATGAAAAACAGGATGACCAGGTCAAAAATCTTGCTGGCGATCCTTCCGGCTGCCGCCGGCTGGATCACCTCAAAGACGATTTGTTTGAATTTGCGATACATATCGACACTCCACATCAAGAATTATGGTCATAATTTCATGAGGATATGCCGCATGAAATATTTTTCAGGCTGTTTTTTGAAAAACGCAGTAAAAATACTGTCTCAATCCGTTTTTTCAAGAGCGAAATCTGAAAAATCTCCGAAATATCGAAGGGACTCTATTCTGCTGTATGTTTTTTTTACAAAATTCCGCTTGCAATTTCCGCTCCGGCAGAGTAAGTTAACCGGTAGAGCGGCGACATGAGGCTGTCCGCAAAAAAAACAGCGAGGTTATTTCTGAAATAAATTCAGTTTAAAAATTGGCATTTTGCATGTAAACGTCAATCTCTGAACCAGTACTTCAATTATTTGACGCCGACAAACAATGTTTCACATCGCTATGCGCCCTTGGGCGCATTCTGGTGCTGTGTTGTTTGTTGGCGCTGTACTGGGCGTAGAGATTGGCACACATTGGAATGTGCCTCTTTTTTACCCGCAAGCCCGAGGAAAAACAAAATGGAAACCAGAATTCCACATCCCGCATCTTCCGGAAAACCGCAATCGGATACACTGACCGCAGTCTTCTCCCTGCTGTGCGCGCTGAGTCGTTTTTATGCGCATAACCGGCATTTGCCCTGCGGGAATACTCCACGTCTGCTGCTCAATCGGATCGCATCCGAAGTGGAACTTGAACTGGAATCTTCTGGAATCCGGGAAAAGTATGCGGCAGATCTGATTCATATAGAAGAAGAACTGAATATTGGAATCCGGAGCCGGGTTCCGGGGAAAAATCTGGTGGCGGTGACCTTTGCACCGGGTCCGGCCGAGATTGGGACCGCTGCGGGAAATCTGCGGAACGGAAGCGGATCGTTACCGGGTGGGAATCGGAATCGGTCTGAACCGGAAAAGCTATCGGGCAGACTGGCATGCGCCGGAAGAATCGGTTCGATGCCAAATGGAAGAATCTTTTCCCCGATGGGCGGACTGGGCGCCGTTTCTCCGCAGTCGTCCGGAACCCGGATATCTTTAAAATTCTGTCGCCGAAATTCGCCTCACGTTCTTGAAAAAGTCTGATTCAATGCCAAAATAACATCAATCTTTCTCAGTATTCTTTCAGTATTTCCGGGAATTTCGGGTACAAAAAAAATCCGGCGTCGAACTACTTTCCCACACTCAGACGTGCAGTATCATCGTCGCGGGTCCTCTTAACAATCGTGTTCGG
>Ga0079305_1000797_pt1 | contig 56295 bp, 47 predicted proteins | sample LMS_cellobiose_e_FD_79183 | JGI IMG/M metagenome (GOLD analysis project Ga0079305, IMG submission 79183) | Rumen-fistulated moose microbial communities from Alaska, USA - LMS_cellobiose_enrichment | ecosystem: Host-associated > Mammals > Digestive system > Stomach > Rumen fluid ...
GACCGTGTTCAGCTTCAGCGCGAAGTAACGCACAGGGCATCTTCCCCCGGTCAATCGGGCAGAAGAGGGAGCCTGGCTCCATCCCCCCGCCGCGCCATGGGTATCGTGCAATACACGGCGTGTACAATACAAGCAAATTGAATGTGCTCATACGCTTCGGACAGATCACAGCGTCCGGCGCGTATGGGCTTTTCATTTGGCGCTTTCCCCTGTATATTCTTTCCGGTCTTGAGGCTTTTGGAGAGAGCACTGTCTCAGCGCGTCATCGCGCACATCCTTCCGGAATACATACTGTCAGTATAAAACGTAATAACATTTTCATATGGTCAGTGTCTTCCCTTTTCACTCCCTGTCCGGTATAATGGCAAAGGAAACAGGCAAAGGAGGCCCGCGGCATGAAACTATCGCTCGCCGAAAACATCCGCACGCTGCGAAAGCAGCGGAAGCTGACGCAGGAAAAGCTGGCCGAGGCGCTGGGCGTGACGGTCGGCGCAGTATACAAATGGGAGTCCGGGCAGTCGCAGCCGGAGCTGAATTTGCTCGTTGAGATGGCGGACTTCTTTGATACGTCAGTGGACGTGCTGCTGGGCTATCGGATGAAGGACAACAGCCTGGATGCCGCGGTGGAGCGGATCAACGCCTGCTGCAAGACGCTGGACCCGGCGGCCCCGACCGAGGCGGAAAAACTGCTGGGCAAATATCCCCATTCCTTCCGGGCCGTATACGTCTGCGCATCCGTTTATCTCGCCTTTGGCGCCAGCAGCCACGACCCGGATCAGCTCAGGCGAGCGCTGGAGCTGCTGGAGCGATCCAAGGTGCTGCTTGCGCAGAACGACGATCCCCGCATCAGCGAGGCCACGATCTGCGGAAACATGTCCATCGCTTACTTCCTGCTGGGAAAAAAGGAAAAGAGCCTTGCGCTTTTGAGGCAAAACAACGCAAACGGCATTTTCAGCAGCCATATCGGCGCCATACTTTCCATCCTCATGGATGAGCCCGAGGAGGCTGTCTCCTATCTTTCCGAAGCGTTTACGGACGGGATATCCGCCCTGCTCTCGGTGACCGTGGGCTTCGTATTTGTGTTCCGCGCCCGGAATGACTGGGCTTCCGCCCTGGAGATCCTGACCTGGGGTATCGGCTTGCTGACCGGGCTCAAAACGGAGGCCGGGCAGGACGCCCTTGAAAAAGCGCACGCGGAGCTGCTGGTGCTGCTATCTTACGCACAGGCGAAAGCTGGCCTGGGAACGGAAGCAGAAGCATCCTTGAAGAAGGCCGGGAGCATGGCCCTGCGCTTTGACTCCATGCCGGATTACAGCCTGAAAACCATGCGGTTCGCAGAGCATCTGGAACACTCCGTGGTGCTGGACATCTTCGGCGCGACGGCTTCGGGGAGCATCGCCGAGCTGATCGCGCTGCTGCAGGATCAGCGCTTGGCCGATCAATGGAAGGAGCTGACAGCGCATGAGTAACGAAACGCAAAAGAAGGAAAACGTATTCCGCAGCCGGAATTTCCGCCTGGTCTTTCTGGGCGCGCTGGTGTCGGAGCTGGGCGCGACCCTGTACAGCTTCGCCGTCAGCTTCTACATTCTGGAAATCAGCGGCAACAACGCCTTTCTGCAGGGACTGTACCTGGCGCTGTGCGGCGTGGCGATGCTGGTCTGCACCCTGGTGGGCGGCGTGCTGGGCGACCGCATGAGCAAGGCCAAGATCATGTATGTCTGCGATTATCTCAAGGGCGGCATGATCCTGCTGGCTACGGTGCTGATGCTGCTGTTTCCCGCGCCGGACGCCCAGCTGGCGATCCTCTTTGCCCTGGGCATCCTGGGCAATATGGTCAGCGGCATATTCAATCCCGCGGCGGGGGCGCTCATTCCGAATATCGTGCGGGAGGATCAGCTGCAGCAGGCCAACGCGTACTTCTCCATGAAAAGCGCTCTGGAAAGCATCCTGGGCATCATCCTGGCCGGCATCCTGTACGCGGCCCTGCCGATCCACACGCTCTTTTTCCTGGTGGGCGCGTGCTTTATCGTCTCCGGCGTTTCAGAAATGATGATCCGTTACACCTTCCAGCCCTCCGCGGAGCGCCTGACGCTGAAGCTCGCCCTGCGGGATATGGCCGATGGGGTCAATTACCTGCGCACAAAAAAGGCGATCCTGACCATGCTGGCCGCCGTTCTGTTCATCAATTTCTTCATCGCGCCTGTGATGGGCAATTTCCTGCCGTTTTTCATCAAAACGAACCTGACGGAAGCGCCGGCCTATTTGCTGGATCATCTGCTGACGCCGGAGCTGTGGTCGTCCGTGCTGGAGGTGTGCTTTGGGATCAGCTCGCTGCTGGGCGCGGCGATCCTGAGCGGGCGCCCGCAGGCGGATAAGTGCGGCGGGAAGATCGCCAGGCTCCTGTGCGCCACCGCCGCCGTGTACATCGGCATCACGGTCTGCTATGCGGTCTTTGTGGATCGCGGCGACCATATTGATGCCTTCCTGATCGCTCTCAGCCTTGGGTTCCTGGCCATCGGCTATCTGGTCTCCGGCATCAACATCCCCGCCAGCACCGTGCTCATGCGCATCGTGGACAAGGACAAGCTGAGCAAAGTGAACAGCCTGACCAGCATCGGCTCCCAGGGTATGATCCCCATTGCCTCGGTGCTGGCCGGCGGGATATTGAATGCCTTCGGCAGCACCGCCCTGCTGGCCTTCTGCTCCCTGGGCTTTACGGTGACCGCCGTAACGCTGCTGTTCAGCCCACAGATCAAAGAACTGTAACGGCAAAAACCGCCGGAGCACAGCGCTCCGGCGGTATTCTATTGAATATGGCGGAATGCGCCGCGCGCGCATCTTCTTTTCAAGGCTCCGGCACCCGCAGCAGCACCGTATCCGCCTGGGCGGTATCGATACGCCCATCGGAACGCAGCTCCCCCACCATGACCAGGCCCCACAGGCCGCTTTCCGTGGGCAGCAGATCGGGGCCGAAGGAGGCCTCATTTTGGGGATGAGCCGTTTCAGTGACGCCCAGGCGATGGCCCTCCCCATCGAACCACAGGTATTGATCCGGCATGTCATAAGCCCATTCCGGGGAGGCGACGGCCACCACCAGGCGGCCGCCGTATTCGCACATATCCTCGCAGCGCACCACGGGCAGGCCCTCAAAGGCCTGACGGTTGAGCCACAGGATACGGCCCGTGCGATCCAGCCGCACCAGGGAGCATTCCCGCCCCTCGTTCCATTCGCACAGGAAGCCCAGATAGCCGCCGTCGGACAGGCGGATGCATTTTTCCAGGCGGTTGCTGTTCTCGCTGTTCAGGCCGGGGATCACGGTTTGCCACAGGGGCTGGCCGGTTTGATCCACCTCCAGAATCAGCGCCAGATAGGGATAACCGGTTTCATTGGAATACAGCACCGTGCCTTCGCCGCCGGAGAGCAGGGTCATGGCGTCGCCGATCAGGGTTTCGCTGTCAAAGCGAAACAGGGGCACGCCCTCCCAGCTGTAAAAGGTGCGGGTGAAGGTGGCGTCGTCGTCATTCAGCTGCTCCACCAGGATGCATTTCTCGCTGGCCTGCAGCAGCCCGTCCGCCTGGGGCAAGGGAATATAATCCCCCGTCGGCTGCCCATCCAGGGTGAAATGGCGGATGCCCAGCTGCTCCCGGGGCTTCTCCTCCGAGCCGCCCTGGCCCCACAGCACGTCGATGATGCCGTTCTCCCCCAGCCGGGCCGCCGCATAGCCGCCCTCCGGAGCTTGATAACGCCAGGCTTCGCTGCCGTCGGCATTCAGGCACAGCAGGCAGGCAGCCCCCTGATACCGGCCCAGCAGCAGCGCCCGCCCTTGGGGCAGCAGGCAGGCCACCTTCAGGATATCCTGTCCCGGGCTGCTGAACACGACGCGCCCCTCCTCCGCGCAGGCGGAGGCGAAAAGCAGCAGCAGAATACAGATAACAGCCATCAACCGTTTCATATCATCACCTCTTTCTCAGTACCAGCGATCCCAGGCAGCGATGCCCGTCTGCCCGTCATTCGGGGCATAGGTCTCCGTGCGCAGCACGCTGCCATCGGCGGCATTCACATACACAGCATAGCAGCGATGGGGATCCAGTCCCGTCTGCTCCGCCACGAAGGGATTTTGCGCGTTGCCGTACACGATCTTCCAATAGGGCGCGTCCGTGACATCCAGAAATACGTGCTTCACGCCCAGGTACATGATCTGGTCTTTATCCAGGCCGAAATCGATAAGCAGGGCGGTATAGGCCGCCTGCTCCGCCGCCTCCTGACCGAGCATTCCCGGCTGGGGCAGGCCATACGCATGGCGGGCCAGCGCCAACAGGCGGGGATCGCGGGTGGGCTTCTCCGCCAGGGCAACGCGCAGGCTGTCCGCCAGGGCCGCCTTGTCCGCCAGGGGCCAGCAGCAGAAATCGTCATCGTCCATCAAATCATGCTCCAGCGCATAGCGCCAGATCAGACCATAGGCCGCGGGATCATAGTCCTGTGCCTCCAGCCGCCGGGCCCTGTCCTGGGCCGGGCTGAGCCAGCCGCTCACCCGGGAGGCGTCCATCAGCGTGCCGTCGGTCAGCACCCGGCAGGACAGGCTTCCCTGGCCGTCGAAGGTATCGGAGGCGTCATCCAGCGGACGGCTCAGGAACACCCGCCAGGTCAGCCAAGTACGGCCAAAGCGCTCCTCCCGCTGCAGCTCCGCATGAGCCTCCCAGGCGTCCAGAGCGTCCGACGGCTGCTCCCAGGCCGCGCAGACCGCGCCGCGCGCGATGGCGATGGCCTCCTCCGCGCCGATCTCCCGATCCCCCGTTTCATAGCCCGGCTGGGCCGCGCCGACGCTGATATTGTACCGATGGCGCAGATCCGTCAGCAGCGCCCGCTGGGCGGGGGTACATTCCGCCTCGGCAGCGCCCAGCAAGGCTTGGGCCAGAGCGGAGAAATGCACCGCCGTAACCCGGCCTGGCGCGCCGCACAGGGCGGTGATCCAGGCATCGATGGCCGCCTCGTCCGCGCTATCGGTTATCCCGCCTGCCTGCGCCAGCGCCCGCTTGCTTTCCAGCGGCCAGCGGTAATACCAGCCTTCCTGGCGCTGCAGGCGCGCCATGGCCCCCAGCAGGCGGAATTCCGGCGTTTGATCCTGGGCAAGATAGCTGAACACCTCCTCCGCCTCGCCCGTGACCATGTTGATCACCGCACCGTAGCGGTTTTCTTTATCGACAGCGTAATGGGTGTGGAAGGCATAGCACATCAGCTCCGCACCGTCCGCCGCCGTGCCCATGGCGCTGCCGTCGCAGAATAGGGCGCGCAGCTGCTCCTCCGTCAGCCCAAAGCGCTGCCGCACGGCCTGCTCCGCCAGCTCCTCCGCCCGCACATAAGTCAGGGCGCGGCGCACCGGCGTTTCATCCCGATGCACCAGATAAAAGGCCTGCTTGCTCATCTCGCCCATGTTCTGATTGCCCTTTTCATCCACCTGGATGGTCAGGCGGTAGCCTGTTTCCGTTTGCTCGATGGCGGGGCCTGTCAACACCGCCTCCGGGGCCCGGGCCAGGGCAGCCGCGGGCGCCTCGCCGGACACCGTCCACAGGCGGTATTCCTCCTCCCAGGTGACGGTGGGCGTCACGGCCTCCGCCGCCTCCGGCGGCCAGCTCAGTATCTCCGTCATGTCGCCGATCAGCAGCGCGGCGGCGTAATCCGCGTCGTATACAGGCTGCGGCAATTCATCCCCCGCCCCGGCGCTGAGCACGGGATAGAATTCATCCCGCAGGAAATAGCCCAGCGCGTCGGTATAGGCCACGTAGTCCGCCCAGGCGGTGATGCCCTCGGGATGCTCCGCCATATACCGCTCCTCAAAGATGACCTGGGTGTTGGGAGCCACGCCCAGCACTGCATCGGGATCCTGCGACCAGGCGCTGACGTAATCCCGCAGCAGCGCCCCATACCGGGCGGCGATGATGCGGTCTGCCGCGGCCTCCCGCTCCCCGTCGGGTTGGGCTTCATCGTTCATCACGTCATAATCAGCGGCGTCCATATCAAAGCCAAATTCGTTCATGGCCCGCACAAAGGCGACTTTATCCGCCATTTCCCAGCGCGCTATGGCGCCGTCCCGCTCCATTTCGGCCACCTTGCCATACCACTGGTGCACTGCGATGCCCACGGCCAGCGCCGTCAGGCTCAGCAGCGCCAGCACCAGGGCCAGCGCAAGGCCAAAGCTCATTTTTAAACTTCTTTTCACCTTTCTTCCTCCTACAGCGTTTTCAAGCAGCTGATCCCGCTGGCGGGGGGAGGCAACAAGGCAAGAAAGCTCGCTGTTCAGCGCCCGCTGAACCCGGCTTCTGATCTGCTCATCCCGCATCCGTATCACCTCCCGTCAGGCTGATTTTCAGGATCTCCCGCGCCTTCCGCAGCCGTCTGTGTACGGCGGAAAGCGGCAAATCAAGCGCCTGCGCCGTTTCCTGCAGGGTCATGCCCTGAAAGTAATAAAGAAGAACGACCTGTTTATACTTATCCTTCAGACGGCAGATGTCCATGGCCAGGGTGTGATCCTCCGCTTCGACAGCCACCAGCCGGGGCGGCAGCTCCTCCAGGCTTTGGCATGGATCCACGTGGCGGAACCAGGCGCCGCGGCGCAGATCGCGGCAGGTGTTCACGGCGATACGCGTGAGCCACGCCTTTTCGTTTGCGATGCCCTTGCGCTCAAAATCCTCCATGTGGTTCCAGGCCTTGAGAAAGGTTTCCTGCAATGCGTCCTCCGCCAGACCGCGGTCGTTCAGATAAACATAACAGGTTTTCAGGAGGCTGTCGGCGTATGCTTCGATCCACCCGCGCAGCCTTTGCTCACGAACCATGCCGGGTACCGCAGCATGCTCCATGGTTTTCATCACCTCCTTCACCTATTAACACGAAACGGCGGAGCGGTTTTTTTCATTTTTCTGAAAAAAAGCAAAAACCGCCGGAACGCGGCGTTCCGGCGGTGGAATGATCTCAGATCAGGCTTCTTCGCCGCTTTCGGCGGGGGCTTCGGCGGCAGGCGCAACGGCATCAACGGCAGCTTCAACCATCTCAGCCACGGGCTCGGCAACGGCCTCGGTCACAGCCTCGGCAGCCGCCTCGATGGGCGCTTCCTCAACGGGCGCTTCGGCGGGCTTGGGCTCGGCGGCCTTCTTGCCGCGCTGGGGCTTGTTGACGGTGATGACCACGTGGCGGTTGGGCTCCTCGCCCTCGGAATGGGTGGTCACGTCTGGATTGCCCTGCAGGGCGGAGTGCAGGATGCGGCGCTCATAGGGATTCATGGGCTCGATGCTGACCCGGCGGCCAGTCTTGACGGCGCGGTTGGCCATGCGGTTGGCCAGGCGCACCAGCGCCTCCTCCCGGCGGGCGCGGTAGCCCTCGGTATCCAGGGTCACGCGGGTGTATTCGCTGCGGCCCTTGTTCACCTTCAGGCTGGTGAGATACTGCAGGGCGTCCAGCGTTTCGCCCCGGCGGCCGATCAGGATGCCCTGGCTGTCTCCCTCCATGTTGACGCGCACGTTGCCCTCTTCATCGGTGTTCACGTGCACGGCCACCTCTACGCCCATGAGCTTGGTCAGCTCCTGCAGGAAGTCCTGCGCCATGCCGGCCACGGTTTCCCGATCCGCCTGCTCGGCGGGGGTCACGGGCTTCTTTTCCTCAGGCTGCTTGGGCTTGCGCTCCGCGGGCTTGCGGGCAGGCTTCTTTTCCTTCTTTTCGGGCTTCTCCGCGGGCTGCTCGGCAGGCTTTTCTTCCTTTTCAGGCTTCTCCGCCTTCTTCTCGGCGCGAGGCTTCTTTTCGGCGGGCTGCTTTTCCGTCTTGGGCTGCTTTTCAGCGGGCTTGTTGCGGGCGGGCTTCTTTTCCTCCAGGGCGTCGGCGAACAGGGAATGAGTATCCAGCACGGTTTCCTTCTCATCCTCTCCCTTAACAGGAGTGACCCGCACCTTCCAGGGACGGCTGCCAAACAGGCCAAACAGGCCCTTGCTGCCCTCCTCGATATCTTCTACAATAACCTCGTCAATGGTCAGGCCCTGTTCCTTCAGGCCCTTATCGATGGCTTCTTCGCGGGTTTTCCCCGAAAATTCATACTTGCTCATTTTACAGTGCCCTCCCCGGCAGCAGCCGCAATGGCATCTTTACGTTCCAGATATTTGTTGATCAAAATGGACTGACCGGTGGCAAACACGTTGATGGCGCACCAGTACAGGGCGAAGCCGGCGTTGCTGGTCAGGCAGATGAACACGGAGAACAGCGGGAAGAAATACTTCATGAAGTTGTTCATGCCGCTGTTTTGCTGGGTCTGTTGGCCCTCCGCAGGCTGCATGGTGGGGTTCAGCTTGGTCATCATCACCTGGGTGACGCCCGACAGGATGGGCAGGATCAGCAATCCGTTGAACTGCTTGTAGATGGTCACGCTGGTGATCAGCAGGCTGACGCCCTTCCAGCCGGGAACGGCCTCGATAGCGGAAACATAGGCGGGCATGCTCTGCAGGGTAGGCATGATGTAGGTTTCCACCGTGGTGCGCACCGCGCCGTTGCTGGCAAAGTTGAGAATTTGATCCTGGGTGAGCTCGGCAGCTGCGGGGACGGCCGCACGGATATTCTCCAGGATGACGTTCAGCTGGCTCGCGTCCAGGCCGGCCAGCACGCTCTGCCAGGATTCGCCCTGGGCGCTGATCAGCGAGGTAACGTCCACCGCCGCGGTCTTGAAGGGAGAATCCGCCATGAACACGTTCTTGATCCACAGGAACGGCTCATAGGTGGGGGTGCCGCCCTGCAGGAAGGTGAAGGCTTGCTTGATGATGTTGTCATTAGCCACATCGCGCATGGCGTAGAACATGACGAACAGGATGGGCCACTGGATCAGCAGGGGCAGGCAGCCGGACATGGGGTTGTAGTGCTCCTTCTTCATCAGCTCCTGCTGCTTTTGCTGCAGCTTGGCCTGATCCTTGCCATACTTCTGCTGCAGGGCGTTCAGCTTGGGCTGAATCAGGGTCATCTTGCGCATTCCCTGACGGGACTTGACCTCCAGCGGGGTCAGGATCGTGCGGATCAGCAGGGTGAAGATAACCACGGCGATGCCGTAGTTGCCCACCAGGCCGTAGATCCACTCCAGGATGTTTCTGAGAAATTGCGTCATCTTTTACGTTTCGTCCTTCCTGATTACTGTTGGGGCGGCGTCGGGCACAGGGTCGTATCCGCCCTTGGCAAAAGGATGGCAGCGCAGCAGCCTTTTGGCCGCCAGATAGCCGCCGTAGCCCGCGCCGAAGCGCTCCACGGCGGTTTTGGCATACTCCGAACAGGTGGGAACAAATCTGCACGCGGGCGGCAGGAGCGGACTCACGTTCCGCTTATAGAAGCGCAGCGATGCGACCATCATCCGCTTCATCACTGCTGACCACCCCAGTCCTGCGCAGCATCGTCCCGGTAAAGGCCCTGGCGCTGCAGAAGGCCCTGCATGGCCCGCTCCAGCTGCCGGTAGGAGGCGTCCGCCGCCGCGGGACGGGCGGTGAACACATAGAAGCCGTTTTTGAGCGTATGCATTTGCAGCCGAAAGCATTCCCGCAGGCGGCGCTTCACGCGGTTGCGCGTGACGGCGTTTCCCACTTTTTTGCTTACGGAAAAGCCAACCTGCGTGCGCCCCGCGCGCACATAGGTCAGCGATATTTCCCGGCAGCCCATCCCCTTGCCCTTGCGGAACACGTAATGGAACTGGCTGTTTTTGCGAATGCGGTATTCGCGCTGCATGATGCCTCCGCGCTCAAAAACCATACAAACCCTTCCGGCAGGGGAGCCCGCCGGAAAGGAGCGTATTGAAATGGGAAACCCGCCCCGAATCGTGCACGATGGCAGGCAACGGGGCGGGTTGAGCCATGCTTCGTCGGTCGATCACGCCGGAGCGTGACCAAGGAATTACACGGTCAGTTCCTTGCGGCCACGACGGCGGCGGGCGGCGAGAACGCGGCGGCCGTTCTTGGTGGACATACGGGCACGGAAACCATGCACCTTGCTGCGCTGGCGCTTTTTCGGCTGATACGTACGGAACATGTTTTTCTCTCCTTACCTTATGACATTGCGCGGAAACCGCGGCTTGTAACTTTCATCCTGTTTCTGATAACCGGAAACAGCCTTATCATTATACCCGCGGCACATGAAAGTGTCAAGATTTATTTTCTATTTTCTGCCGGGTTTCAGCCTTCAGCCTTCGCTGTAGCCGCCGTCGGGATAAGCGGCCTGCTGATAATCCTGCTGCACGGGCTCGGCATAGCCGCCGCCCAGCTGCTGACGCAGGGTGCGCAGGGCGTCCAGCTGAGCGCCCAGACCGATATCGGCGTGCTCCAGCAGCTGGGACAGGGCACCCATGGTCTCCTGCTGGATGCGGCTGCTCTCCTGCTGGGCGGCCTCGGTGATCTCCGCGGCCCGGGCCTGGGCGCGCTGGGTGATTTCATCCTCCTCCACCAGCTGGGCGGCCTGGGCCTGGGCGGCGGCCAGCATCTGGCCCGCCTGCGCCTGCGCCCCGGCCACCATCTGATTGGCGTGCTCGGTGGCCTGACGCACCATTTCATCCGACTGGGAACTGGCCTTGGTCAGCATATCCTGGGCCTTTTGCGTGGCCTGGTCGGTGGTTTCCTTGGCCTCTTTGGCGGCGTTCTCGCTGATCTCCCGGGCGCGGCGATCCACGCTCTCCAGCAGCTCACGCTCCTTGACCAGCAGCTTTTCCGCCTTTTCCAGATCGGGATCCAGGCTTTCCGCCAGCCGATCCAGCAGCTGATCCATCCGCGTGCGATCCACCATGATCAGGTTGCTCAGCGGCACCTTTCTGCTGGTGTCCATCAGAGAATTGATCTCACTGATCACCGTAAAAACCTTCAGCTCTGCCATCGTAATCCTCCTTTACCGTTCAACCCCGATGTGCCATATATTCCTTGATGATATCCGCGCTGCAGGCGGGCACAAAGGGCGTGATATCCCCCCCGAAGGCCGCCAGCTGGCGCACCATGCTGCTGCTCACGTCCCGCAGCTCCGGCCGCGCGGGCAGATACACCACCTCAAATTGGTCGTACAGGATGCGGTTGAATCCCGCCCAAGGCAGCTCCGTTTCCATCTCCGTGGCGGAGCGCACGCCCCGCACCACGGCGTCCGCCTGCCGCATGCGCACATAATCCGCCAGCAGGCCGTTATGCTGATCCACCTCCGTATTGGGCAGGTCGGCGCACACGCGCCGCAGCAGCTCCACCCGCTTCTTCAGGGGCAGAAAGCCGTGCTTATCCGGATTGATGAGCACCGCCACGATCAGGTGATCACACTGGGCGGCAGCCCGGTGAATCAGATCCTCATGGCCCCGCGTGGCCGGGTCAAAGCTGCCCGGAAACACCCAAAGCTTCGCCATTTTTCTCCTCCCTGTACCGATAGAATGATATCATGGTGTCGCGGTAGCGCCGCTGATCCGTCAGGGCAAACGCCGCCGGCGGCTGGGGCGGGGTCGCCGCCGCATGCTCGATCACCACCAGCGCCTCCGGCAGCAGCACCCCCGCCTCTGCCAGCGCCCGGCAGGCCGGAGCCGTATCCAGGCGATAGGGCGGATCCAGAAACACCAGGTCAAACCGTGCGCCCTCCCGGCCCAGCTGGGAAACCGCCAGCAGATCCTGCATATGCAGGAAGCGGGCCCGGCTTTCCACCCGCAGGACGGCGATGTTCAGCCGGATTACCCGGGCGGCCTCCCGGCTGCAGTCGCACAGCACGGCGCTTTCCGCCCCGCGGCTCAGCGCCTCCAGCGCCAGGGCCCCGCTGCCGGCATACAGATCCAGCACCGCCGCCCCGGGACATTCCGCCGCAATGATATTGAACAGCGATTCCCGCGTGCGATCCAGGGTGGGGCGGGTATCATCCCCCCGGGGCGCCTGGATGGTGCGCGAGCGCATTTCTCCCGCGATGATGCGCATAGGTCAAATCAGTTCCTTCGGCTGGTTCCTGCCGGCGCGGGCCTCCCGCGCCTTGCGCTGCTGCCGGTTCTGGCGGCGGCGGTTCAGGCGGATATTGCCATGCACCAGCGCCCGCAGATAGGGGCCGCGCAGATAGCCCAGGCCGTAAAAGGCGGGGGCGATCAGGCTCAGCAGGGGAGACAGCTTTTCGATCACATAAAGGCTCTGATAATCGCTGCTGGACGGCAGGTTGATGAAAGGGAACAGCATGATGCGCACCGCGACGCGCAGGATATCCTCCAGCGTGGCGGCGGGCATATCATGATAATAGGCCAGGGCCTGGCCCACCTCCGGCTGCCCCTCAAAGGCGCTGACCCAGGAGGGCAGCACGCCCAGGGTATGGGTCTGCTTATGGGTGATGACGGCAAATACCAGGGTGATCAGCAGCAGCGGCAGCGCGCCCAGCAGAGCGGTAAAAAAGCCCTTGCCGGGGTGATAGCAGATATCCCGGTCGCTGTTTTCCACCTGCTTTCCCTGCTCCAGACGGTTGTGGGCGATTTCGGCGAAGCTCACATCGCTCTCCCCCTGGCGGCTGCCCTCCGCCCACATCATCGCGCAGGCGGCCCCCAGCAGCACAGCGCACAGCGCGGCCCGCAGGAAAACGCTGTTGAAGGAAAGCATGCCGGCGGCCAGCAGGCCGATCACCGAGGTAATCACCACCGTACCCAGCACCCGCCAGGCGCGCTTGGCCGCCGTCCGGCTGACGGGCCGCCCCTTCAAATAAGGCTTATAGATCGGTTTCAGCGCGCTTTTCTTTTTCCCTTTGTTCTGCATAAGCTATCCATTTCCTTCCAGTAATTCATCATACAGCACCGGCACCCGGGCATGGGCGGAAAGCAGTATCTCATAGCTGATGGTATCGGCCCAGCCCGCCACCATGGCGGCGGTGATGGTCTGCTTGCCCTGGCTGCCCATGAGCACGGCCACGTCGCCGCACTGCACGTTTTCCACATGGGAAACGTCCACCATCATCTGATCCATGCACACCCGGCCCACCACCGGGCACAGCACCCCGTGCAGCAGCACGCCGGCCCGGCCGGAGCAGGCGCGGGGATAGCCATCCCCATACCCCACGGGCAGGGTGGCCACCCGCATGCTGGCGCTGGCGGTAAAGGTACGGCCATAGCCCACCGTATCCCCCGCGTCGATCTGCTTGACATAGGCCACCCGGGTCTCAAAGCTCATAGCGGGGCGTAAATCAAGGCTGTCATACCCCTCCGCGCAGCCGTAGAGGGCGATGCCCTCCCGCACCATATCCAGCCGCGCCCAGGGAAAGCGCAAGGAGGCGTCGCTGGCCGCCGCGTGCAGCAGCAGCCCCGGCGGCAGCAGGGCCGTCATCTGCTGAAAGCGCTCAAACTGCAGGCGGGAAAAGGCGTCGTCGGGATTATCCGCGTCGGCAAAGTGGGTAAAAGCCCCGGTCAGCCGCAGCCGCGGCGCGGCCCGCAGCGCCGAAAGCACGCCGTGCACCTCCTCCTCGGTGCGGGCGCCGATGCGGTTCATGCCCGTATCGATTTTCAGGTGCACCTCCGCCGTGCTGCCGGTTTCCTCACAGGCGCGCTGCAGCAGCTGCACGCCCCAGGGGTCGAACACCGTTTGGGTCAGGCTGTCGCGCGCCACGATGCGCGCCCCGGTGGGGCTCACGTTGCCCAGCACCAGCACCGGCGCGTCAATGCCAGCGGAGCGCAGGCGGCGGCCTTCCTCCGGCACCGCGACACCCAGGAAGGACGCGCCGTTTTGCAGTGCCGTGCGCGCCACGGGGATCAGCCCATGGCCGTAGGCGTTGGCCTTCACGATGGCCAGCAGGCGCACATTCTCCCCCATGGCCCGCCTGAGCACGCGGGTATTATGGGCGATATTCTCCAGGCTGACCCGCAGGCAGGTGCCCCGGCTGTCCGGCAAAGCGTTAATCATCATGCATCCGCCTTTCGCGGGCATGCCGCCCGAAATCCGCATCCCTTTTCAAAAAAAGCCAGGTTTTGTCGCTTCATGCCGCTTTTCCTCCCGCCTTTGCAGCTATTATAGCACAGTTGTATGAAAATTACCATTCCAGAATGCTAAAATGTTGCGTCTCGTCCCTCGTGCCGCAAATTTTTCTTTCCCGCGCAGTTGCAAGCAGCTTTTTTTGATTGTATAATATGTTCATTGGCATAGAAAAAGGCTGCAGGCGATGCCGGATGAAACGCTGCAGCAAGGAAGGAACCGCAAGATGATTTCCTGGAAAAACCTGGATACGCTGACTTCCTATGATAAATTGAAAGCCCTGCGGGGCCGCGTCGATCTGGCGGCGGCCATGAGCGGCGAGGGCGGCGCGCGGCGCGTGGCCGAATACAGCGTGCCCATGGCTTGCGGGCTGACATACAATTACGCGGCAAAGGCCGTGGATGACGAGGTGCTCTCAGCGCTGACCCGGCTGGCGGAGGAAGCGCAGCTGGCTGAAAAGTATGAGGCGCTGTACAGCGGCGAGGTCATCAACACCGGCGAAAAGCGGCTGGTGCTGCACCAGCTGTGCCGCGGCCAGCTGGGCGGCCCCGTGATGGCCGACGGCGTGAACAAGCGCGAATTCTATTTGGCACAGCAAAAAAAGGCGGCGGACTTTGCCGGCCGCGTGCACAGGGGCGAGATCACCAACGCCAAGGGCGAGCCCTTCACCACCGTGGTACAGATCGGCATCGGCGGCAGCGACCTGGGCCCCCGGGCCATCTATCTGGCGCTGGAGAATTGGGCGAAGCAAACCGGCACGCTGAAGATGCGCGCCCGCTTTATCAGCAACGTGGATCCCGACGACGCGGTGAGCATTTTGAAGGATATCGACGTGAGCCGCGCCCTGTTCATCGTGGTGTCGAAATCCGGCACCACGCTGGAAACCCTGACCAACGAGGCCTTTGTGCGCAACGCGCTGACCGAAGCGGGGCTGGACGCCTCCCGCCATATGCTGGCGGTGACCAGCGAAACCTCTCCCCTGGCCAAGAGCAGCGATTACCTGGCCAGCTTCTTCATGGATGATTACATCGGCGGCCGCTATTCCAGCAGCAGCTGCGTGGGCGGCGTGGTGCTGAGCCTGGCCTTTGGGCCCGATGTGTTCGCCCGCTTCCTGGAAGGCGCGGCGGCGGAGGACAGGCTGGCCAAAAACAGCAATCCCCTGCAAAACCCCGATATGCTGGACGCGCTGATCGGCGTGTACGAGCGCAACGTGCTGGGCTGGCCCACCACGGCGGTGCTGCCCTATTCCCAGGCGCTGAGCCGCTTCCCGGCCCACCTGCAGCAGCTGGATATGGAGAGCAACGGCAAATCGGTGAACCGCTTCGGCGAGCCCGTTTCCTATGTGACCGGCCCCATCATCTTCGGCGAGCCCGGCACCAACGGCCAGCACAGCTTCTATCAGCTGCTGCACCAGGGCACGGACATCGTGCCGCTGCAGTTTGTGGGCTACAAGAAGAACCAGATGGGCGTGGATGTGGAGATCAAGGGCACCAGCAGCCAGCAGAAGCTGTGCGCAAACGTGGCGGCCCAGATCATGGCCTTCGCCTGCGGCAAAAAGGATGAGAACCCCAACAAGAGCTTTGCCGGCGGCCGTCCCAGCAGCATCATCATCGGCGACCAGGTAAGCCCCGAAAGCCTGGGCGCGCTGCTGGCCCACTTCGAGAACAAGGTCATGTTCCAGGGCTTCCTGTGGAACGTCAACAGCTTTGACCAGGAGGGCGTGCAGCTGGGCAAGGTGCTGGCCACCCGCGTGCTGGCGCACGATACCGACGGCGCGCTGAAGGCGTACAGCGAGCTGCTGGAGATTTGAGAACGGCGGACAAACGGAACAGGCTGCGCTCTCTTTCAAATATCTTTTAAGCAGACGGATCCGCAAGGGGCAAAGCCGGCGTCTGATACTGAACGGACATCATAAAACGCAAGATGGGTGAGCTCCGATGAGGGCGCTTCCCGTATACACCGTTTCCGGGGTACCCTGCGTCAGGCCGGGAAAAATGAGTCAACTCATTTTTCGGCCTGCCGCAGGTTTTTTATGTCCGGAAGCTCTCGCCGGAATTTCCAGGTTGCAGGCGGAGATCGTTTATTCAATATGCTGCCCGGTTTGCGGGGATGGATTCAAGGCATGAAATACCCTGATACGGAGTGGCAGGAGCCGCGCAGGCCCCTGTCGCTCTCCCCTTGTTTGTTATTCCCTTCCAACAAGCGCTCCATATGAAAGGCATATGCTTGCGCAACCTTGCGCCGCATGCTATAATTCATGGAAAGAAGCATCGTTTGATGAAAATGCCGAGCGAAGCCGCAAATACACGATTCAGAGGGATTGCGCATGATGATAATGAAAGAAACAAACCCCGGAAAAGCAGAGAAGCAGCAAAACCCGATTAAGCATCCACCCATTGGAAGGAAAAGAATACAGATGCCGCTTGCGGTTTTTCTGCTGTTTCTGCTGTCCGCAATCATTCGCGGTTTGATCCTTCCAAACCCCCACCTGCTGGTAACGTATTATGATGAGCTGCTTTATTGGAGCGTTGCCAAAAACTTTTGGACAGAACCGGCGTTTACCGTTTTTCACATGCCGGTGGTGTTCAGCAAATTTCTTTATTCCATGGTTCTTTCTCCTCTTTTTCTGATCAAAGACCCGGTAGTGCGTACACAATCGGCCATGTGGCTGAACGCGGTGATCATTTCGCTTTCCGTGTTTCCCGCTTATCGCATCGCAAAAAGGATTACAGCCTCCGCGAAAATACAGCTGGTGTCTCTGGTGCTTTTTCTATGCAGCCCGATCATGAACTACGCGGAAAAATACGGGCCGGAAAGCCTGTATTTGCCCATGGCGCTGTATCTGATAGCTGGGTATTACAGCCTGTATCAGCGCGTAAACGAACCGGAAAGCTGCGCTATGCTCCGCTTGAACCTGCATGCTGCGCTGCTGGGGATATTTGCCTATCTGACCTATGTGGGAAAAGAAGCGGGCAGCGCCTTTTTCGGCGGTTTCCTGTTCGCCAGCTTCATTATGTCCGCCATAAGCCACAGACAAAAAACGAATACCTGGAAACGGTATCTGAGCGCGGCTTTTTCACATTTTTGCGCTGCGGCGATCGTTCACGTTTTGCTCAGGCTGCTGCTTCCCATGCAGTTTTCCTATGGCACGCAAATGAGCCTCAGCAACATCGATACAATGTATAAAATCGAATATCTGATCCGCTGCTTTATCAGCAACAGCTTATATCTCTGCGCGGCGTTTTTTGGCATTCCCGCGCTTCTCTGGCAGCTGAAAAGAAATCGGCGGGGCCGTCTTGCGGAGGATGGCCCGGCGCGCTGCGGCTGGCTGCTTATGCTTTACACCGCCCTTGTGCTGACGCTCGTTTTTCTTTCTTACAGCGTCTCCGTCAAAGAGGAATTGGGGAATGCGAATATCCGGCTGCACACGCGATACTTCATTCCGTTTCTGTTCCCTCTGCTGGCATTGATGCTGGAAGAAATACGCAGAACGCCGGCGCGCCTGAAGCGCGCAAGCGTTTCGCGCGTGCTGCTCGTAGGCGTTTCCTGCATACTGCTGCTTACGCCCAACCGGTACGTTGCCGCTTATGATTCCTATGACACCTGGCATATTCAGAATTCAAGCGGACTTTTGGAGCAGATCAAACAGCCCGAGGATGAAGCTGACGGAACACATGCCGGCGAAAAATCCTTTCTGGCCCGCTTTTTTGCCGATCAGACAGCCGGTTCAAAGGAGATCACATATCATCACGGCCTGATTCTGACCATGTCCGTCTTTACGGGAATCATGGTTCTGATCGTGCTGCTGACGCGCAAAAGCAAAAGAATTGCCCTTGCTCTGTTCTGCTGTCTGGTTCTGGCCATTGAAGGGTACAACAATATTGTGTCCGTGGATCGCATCGGCAGCCTGAGCACAATCTCATCCGCAGATGCCCAGGCATACAGGAAACTGGACAAAGAGATCATGGAAACGGTCGGAAACGAAAGCCTGCTCATCATTAACGCATCGAAAACCGAAGGGCGGAAGCGGCTGGCCGACACGTTCTTTTCCTTCGATTGGTATTCCGTTCTGACCAAAGATGTCAGCAAAGCCCTGGGGCCGGAGGGTATCATCGATCTGAACAAAACCCAGCTATCCGTTTCAATGCCGTTCTTTACAGGTTCCGGAAAATATCCGGAAGGCACCGTCTTTTCCTACGTACTGTGTTCCGGCGATATCAGATTCCATGAGGGCACCGTCGAGCCGGTATTCTTCAGCCCGGAAACGGGATATTTCCTGTCCAGGGTCATCAACCCCGGTTTTCTGGACGTAGATTACATCAGGGACTATTATGAGGAATAACGATATTTGCCATCTTTAATACAAATCGCCATGCGGGCAATCCCGGCATGGCGATCATTATACTACCATTCAAAACAATAAATGCTTCCAGCTTTACAGCATGGCACCAGGTTATTTCACCCCGATTTTGCGCAGGGTATCCAGGCTCAGCCTGGCATCCTCCAGCGGCGGACGATCGGGGGACTGATCCTGCTCGATGATGAGCCATTCGGCCCCGGCGTCGATGGCGGCCCGCACCACGGCGGGGGCGTCCTGGCAGCCGCAGCCGAAGGGGCGGAAGGCAAAATCAATACCGCCGTTCTGGTGCAGCTCCCTCTGGCCCAGCAGGCCGTAAGGCGGCTTGCCGCCTTCCCGGCGGCCCACATAATCCTTCAGGTGCACCAGCGGCGCACGGCCCGCGTATTTGCGCAGGTAGGCGCAGGGATCCTCCCCGGCGTAGCGCACCCAGCAGGTGTCGATCTCGGTTTGCAGCAGCGCGGGATCGAAGGCTTCATAGAGAAAATCCAGGGCATACATGCCGCTGAAGGGCACAAACTCAAAATCGTGATTGTGATACAGCAGGCGGATGCCGGTTTCCCGGCACAGGGGCGCGAAGGCGGCGATGGCGCGCAGCACCGAGGCAAAGCCGGGCGTTCCCGGGCGGCGCTCCTCCGGCAGATAGGGCACGGCGATGCAGCCGCAGCCGATGGCCCGATGGTAATCGACAACGGCCTGCATATTCCCCTCGATCTCCGCCAGCGGCACGTGGCTGGAAACGGCCTGCAGGCCGGCATCCGCCAGCAGGGCGCTGATTTCATCCGCGCCGCGGCCGTAAAAGCCCGCGAACTCTACGCCGTCATAGCCCATTTCCGCCAGAGCGAACAGCACGCCGGGCAGATCCTCCGCCGCCTGCTGACGGGCGGAATACAACTGATAACCGATGGGAATGCGCTTCATGGCTTTCCCCCTTATTCCTCAAAATACACGGGCTTGCCGGTGCGAGCGGAGTCGTAAACAGCCTCCAGGATACGAGTGACCACATAAGCCTGCTCGGGCTTGACCAGCACCTCGCCCTCACCGCGCACGGCGGCGGTAAACACGCGCTGTTCAAACACGTTGGGATCATCCCCCGCGCCATCGTAAAAGTCCACGCCCGCGGCGTCCAGCGCCGGGGTCATCACATACTGCTTCCCATGGCGCACGCCGTTGATGTGCAGCGCCTTGTTGTGCATATCCGCGCCCGCCTTGGTGCCGCACAGCATGGTGCGGGCCTCCTCCACATCCAGGGTGTTCAGCGCCCAGGAGGCGTTCAGCTCGATGGTGGCGCCGTCCTGCATGACGATAAAGCCAAAGGCGCTGTCCTCCACGGTGAATTTCTCCGGATCCCAGTCGCCCCAAGCGTTGCCGGTTTCCCGGTCGTTATTCAGCTTGTGATACACCGTGCCCATGACGGAACGGGGTTTGTAATTGTTCATCATCCACAGGGTCAGATCAAGGGCGTGGGTGCCGATGTCAATGAGGGGGCCGCCGCCCTGCTCGTATTCATTCAGGAAAACGCCCCAGGTGGGCACGGCCCGGCGGCGGACTGCGTTGGCCCGGGCAAAGTACACCTCGCCCAGCACGCCCTGCTCGCATTCTTTTTTCAGATACTGGCTGTCGGCCCGGTAACGGCTCTGATAGCCAATGGTCAGGATCTTGCCCGTTTCCTTGGCGGCGTCCAGCATCTTTTTGGCCTCGGCGCTGTTGATGGCCATGGGCTTTTCGCACAGCACGTTTTTGCCCGCGTGCAGGGCGTCCACAGTGATGAAGGAATGGCTGCGGTTGGGGGTGCACACGTACACGCAGTCCAGCTCCAGCTTGAGCAGCTCCTTGTAATCGGTAAACACCTGTGCGTCAGGCGTGCCGTAATCCCGCTTCGCCTTTTCCGCGCGCTCGGGGATCAGGTCGCAGAAGGCCACCAGATCCACCCCGCCCAGGGCCTTCAGGGCGGGCATGTGCTTGCCGTTGGCGATGCCGCCGCAGCCGATGATACCGGCTTTCAAATTCTTCATATCTCATACGCTCCTTTCAGCAGCAGTAATCCACGTTATGTCTATTGTAATCCTTGCGCGATGACATGTCGTGCCAAAATTCGATTATAAAGTGACAAAACGCGCTGACATGGCGATTATTTTGCCATTTATTACAGCGAATCGGAGCTGCTTTCAACCCGATATTTTACAATTGACGAAACAATGTAAGATATTGGTCGATGTATTGTCATTGTTTTGGAACAAATCCGTATGCTGAAACGTCTATAATATGAGAGGATCCAATACTGTCATCCTTGAAACCAAGGGCGGCCCGCCGCCCCATAGGAAGGTGAATTTACAATGAAGAAAATCTTTGTTTCCATTCTGGCCTGCCTGCTGGCGCTGTCGCTGTGCATTACCGCCCTGGCCGCGGCGGACGGCGTGCTGCGCCCCGGCGATCAGGGAGAAAAGGTGAAGGCCGCCCAGCGGCTGCTGTACCAGTACGGCTATTACACCGGCCGCATCGACGGCAAATACGGCAAGCAAACCACCAACGCCGTGAAGGCCTTCCAGGAATTCAACGGCCTGGAGGCCGACGGCAAAATCGGCCCCAAGACCAACGCGATTTTGACCAGCGGCGGCGCTGTGCCCGCCTCCCAGGTGGCTGCGCCCGGTGAAAATCAGACCATCGCCCAGGCTACCGCGGCGGCCATCAAGCAGGTACAGTCCCTGCTGAAGCAGTACGGCTATTACGGCGGCAGCCTCACCGGCACCTTCAATGACGCCACGGTGAATGCCATCAAGGCGTTCCAGGGCTACAACGGCCTGAAAAAGACCGGCGCGCTGAATGAAGAAACCCTGGCGAAGCTGAACTCCGGCAGCGTGGTGAAGGCCCCCATCAAAGACAAGGCCACCGCCAACAAGGACGATGTGAAGCACGTGCAGGAGCGTCTGGCCTACTATGGCTATTACACCCTGAAGATCGACGGCCTGTACGGCGCGGGCACCATCGCCGCCGTGAAGAACTTCCAGCTGGCCAACGGGCTGACCGCGGATGGCACCGTGGGCCAGGATACCCTGGCGAAGCTGGATGCGAATGATTCCGTCAGCAAATCCCTGAGCAAAGATAAAGAAGAGCTGAGCAAGCTGCCCATCCTGCGCAAGGGCGATAAGAACGCCTCTGTGAAGGAGGCCCAGCGCCTGCTGAAGAACGCCGGCTATTATCAGGGCGACATTGACGGCGAATACGCCGGTGATATCGTGGACGCGGTGAAGGCCTTCCAGACCGCCAACGGCCTGGACGTGGATGGCAAAGTAGGCCCCAAGACCTGGGCCAAGCTGCTGAACATCGATTACGACAAGGTCAACCCCGAAACCTCCACCCCCACCCCGGCGCCGGTGGATGACGGCGTGCTGCGCTACGGCGACGAGGGCGACGATGTGAAGGTCCTGCAGCAGAAGCTGAACACCCTGGGCTACAAGCTGAAGGTGGACGGCAAATTCGGCGACAAGACCATCACCTCCGTGCGCAATTTCCAGGCCAACAGCAAGCTGACCGAGGATGGCAAGGTGGGCCCCGAAACCATGGCGGCCATCGACAAAGCGGTGGCCAAGAAGGCCGCGGAGCCCAAAGTGGTGATCCTGCGCTACGGCGACAAGGGCGCTGAAGTGCAGGCCATGCAGACCAAGCTGGCCGCCCTGGGCTATGAGGTGAACGTGGACGGCACCTTCGGCAACAAGACCTGGGACGTGGTGCGCCGCTTCCAGAACGCCAACAAGCTGACGGTGGACGGCAAGGCCGGCCCCCAGACCCTGGGTCTGATCGACAAGCTGCTGGCCGAAAAGAACGCAGCCGCCAAATAAAAACAACCCATACGGGCGGAGGAGCGCTGCTTCTCCGCCCTTTTGTGATAGAAAGGGAACCTATGAATTATACCGACATCAACGCCCGGACCATCGACCGCTGGTGCGAGGAGGGCTGGGAATGGGGTCAGCCGCTGCCGCGGGAGCGCTTTGAAGCTGCCCGCCGCGGCGAATGGGATATGCTGCTGACCCCCACCCGGCCCGTGCCCCACAGCTGGTTTGGGGAATTAAAGGGCAGGCGCGTGCTGGGGCTGGCCAGCGGCGGGGCGCAGCAAATGCCCATCTTCGCCGCCCTGGGGGCGCGGTGCGCCGTGCTGGATTACAGCGAACGCCAACTAAAGAGCGAGCGGGAGTACGCGGCGCGGGAGGGCTACGCCATCAATATCATCCGGGCGGACATGACCAAGCCCCTGCCCTTTGCCGACGGCAGCTTTGACCTGATCTTCAACCCGGTATCGAATTGCTATGTGCGGCAGGTGGAGCCCATCTGGCGGGAGTGCGCCCGCATCCTGGCCCCGGGCGGGCGGCTGCTGGCCGCCTTTGACAACGGCATCAACTATCTGGTGGATGAGGCGGAGGAGCGCATCGTGCACAAAATGCCCTTTGACCCCCTGGCCGACCCCGCGCTGATGGAGGAGCTGCAGCAGCAGGATTGCGGCGTGCAGTTTTCCCACAGCTATGAGGAGGAGCTGGGCGGCCTGCTGCGCGCCGGCTTCCGCTTATGCGATCTGTACGAGGATACCAACGGCAGCGGGCGGCTGCACGAGCTGAATATCAACACCTTCATGGCGGTTTATTGCGTAAAGGAGTAAGCGATGGATCTGGGCATGCCTTTTTTGCTGGAAAACAGCGGAGCGGAGGACGCTGCGCGGCTGGCTGCCTCCCTGGGGCTGCGCTTTGTGGAGCTGAATATGAGCTTTCCTCTGTGCCAGGCGGAGCACCTGACCGCCGGGCAGCTGAACGCTTTGCGGGATCGTTACGGGGTGTATTTCACATTCCATCTGCATGAGGAGATGGATCCCTGTACCTTCTGCGCCCCGGTGCGCCGGGCCTGGCTGCAGGCGGCGCGGGAGGCCATCGCCCTGGCCCGGGAGGCGGGCGCGCCCACAGTGAACCTGCATTGGCTGCGGGGCGTGTACGTGACCCTGCCCCACACGCGCGATTTTCTGTACAGCCGCTATCACGCGGAGTACATGCAAAACGCCCTGGAATTCCAAAAAGTCTGCGAGGAGGCCAGCCTGGGGCAGGTGCTGGTGTGCGTTGAGAACACGGAGGAGGGCGGCTGGGAGCCCTTTCGGCAGGAAGCCATCGAAGCGCTGCTGCAATCCCCGGTTTTCGGCCTGACGCTGGACGTGGGACATGACGCCCTGTGCCGCCACGCGGACGCACCCTTCTATCAGCGCCACGCGGACAGGCTGCGGCACATGCACTTGCACGACGCCACGGAAAAGCAATGCCACATGCCCTTGGGCGCGGGCACGCTGGATATCCCGGCCCTGCTGCGCCGGGGCGAGGCCGCCGGGGCCCGGGCTGTGCTGGAAATCAAAACGGTGGAGGCCCTGCGGCAGAGCGTGGATTTTTTAAAGGATCGGGGGCTTTTTCATGGATGATATCCTGGCGAGGCTGTTTTCCCTGCGCGACGAAGCCTATGTGGATTTCATGGCCCCGCTGGTGCCCACCGTGCCCCGGGAGACCATTTTGGGGGTGCGCTCGCCGGACATCCGCAGGCTGGCCCGTTCCCTGCGGGGCACGCCGGAGGCAGCTGCCTTTCTGCAAGCCCTGCCCCACGCGTATTACGATGAAAACAACCTGCACGCAGCGCTGATCGCGGAGATGCGGGATTTTGACGCCTGCATCGCCGCGCTGGATGCCTTTTTGCCCTTTGTGGATAACTGGGCCACCTGCGATATGATGAACCCCAAATGCCTGGGCAAGCGCCTGCCGGAGCTGCTGCCCCATGCCCGCCGCTGGATGGAAAGCGAGCATCCCTATACCTGCCGTTTCGGCATCGGCCTGCTGATGCGCTGGTATCTGGGTGACGCCTTCGAGCCCCGCTATCTGGACTGGGCGGCCGCCGTGCCCACCGGGCACTACTACGTGCACATGATGGTGGCCTGGTACTTCGCCACGGCGCTCACCAAGCAGTATGACGCTGCCCTGCCCTATCTGACCGCGCACCGTCTGGACAGGCGCACCCATAACAAAGCCATTCAAAAGGCCTGCGAAAGCTATTGCATCCCGCCGGAACGGAAAGAGGAGCTGAGGGGGTTACGGGGGGACGCGCTTTCTTCGGAAGCGAAGAAAGCTGCAAAGAAGCCAACCGGTAAATCTGAGCAATAAAGCCATATTATATTCATCTGCATATCAAAACAGCTCCTGGTCAGAAGTCAGCCCTGCTGCTTTTCCCAGGAGCATTTTTATACAGATTGTCAAATACAGGTTGGTTTCTCTGGTTCTCTCTTTGACCCAAAGAGAGAACACGTCCTCCCCGTTCCTTTCCCGTTCTCCCCCGTCACAGCCACTTTTTCCGTTTGAACCACACCAGGCAGGCGATGACGATGGCGATGGAGATCACGATCACGGCGGGGTAAGCGCCGCGCCATTCCAGCTCCGGCATGTATTTGAAGTTCATGCCGTACCAGCCGGCGATCAACGTCAGGGGCATAAAGATGGAAGTGATCACCGTGAGCAGGGTCATGATCTTGTTCTGCCGCACGTCCAGCTGGGTCTGAATCAGATCCCGCAGCTGCGCCACATACTCCCGCTGGGAGGTGACGGTGTCCTGCAGGCGCATCACCCGCTCGGTGAACAGGCGGAAATAGCGCAGGCAGTCCTCTCGGAAGAAGCCGTTCTCATTCTCCTCCAGCTCCTGGCCCAGATCGATCAGCTGCTCGTAATGCACCCGCAGATCCAACAGGTCGCCCCGAATGTCATTGAGCCCGGTGGGGAAGCTCTTGATCTCATCCCGCAGGATGCCCTCCTCCATGCGGTTCAGCCGATCCTCCGTATCCTCCAGCAGCCGCAGATCCTGGCCGATGGTGGCCTCCAAAAAGTCGTAGAGGAAGCGCTCCAGCCCCGGCAGCCGCCATTTCTTGGTGCGGCTGATCTCCCACACCAGCCCTTCCGCGTAGCCGCTGTCGTCGATGAACACCACGCCCTTTTCATCCAGGGCAAAAGCAAAAGCGTGGCGCGGGCCGCAGATGTTGGCCCGGTCGGGGATGGAAAAGGTGCCCGTCAGGCTGTCCTGATTGACCAGGGCCTTGGTATAGCGCTGATCGGCGGTTTCCAGCTCCATGTCGATACCCATATCGAACGCGTCGCGGCGGGCCTTCCACTCCTCGGCGGTCAGCACAGCCACAAACTGGCTTTCGCCCCGCAGGTCTTCCGGCCCGCAGGGCGTCAGGGCATCGCGGATCAGATAATACATGCAAACCTCCCTTTAGGCCCATACCAGCCACACCACCAGCGCGCCGGTCACGGCCGCCACCAGGGTGAAGGGGATGCCGATGCGGATGAAATCACGGGTGGAAACCTTGTAGCCTTCCTTTTGCAGGATGCCAATGCCCGCGATGTTGGCGGAGGCGCCGATGGGCGTGATGTTGCCGCCCAGGGTGGCGCCGATCAGCAGGCCGAAGCAGAACAGATAGGGCTCAATACCCAACAGGGAAGAGATGCCCGTCACCACCGGCAGCATAGTCGCCACATAGGGAATATTGTCGATGAACGCGCTGAGCAGTACAGAAACGCCCACGATCATCACATACATCAGCGCCACGGAGCCGCCGCCCGCCTTAACGAACAGCTGGGCGATGGCGTCGATGACGCCCGCCTCCGTCATGCCCTCGATGACCATGAAAAGCCCCGCCAGCAGGATCAGCGTTTTGTAATCCACCGCCTTCAGAATTTCCAGGGCGGCCTTGCCATTCCGGCGGCGCAGCAGGTCATACACGATGCCCACGGCGGCCAGGGTGCAGCAGATGATGCCGTTGGTCAGCTCCGGCTTGTTGGGGAATTGGCTGGCCACGATCAGCAGCGCGATGGTGCCCAGCAGCAGCGCCGTGGGCAGATAATCGGTCACCTTTGTGGTCACCTCGCTGCTGACCCGGGCGCGCTCCTTGCGGAACAGCCACAGCAGCACCGGCACGGTCATCAGCGCCCCGGCCTCCACGGCGAAGCAAATGCCCAGCTTGCCGTGGAACCAGAAAAAGTCGTTGAAGCCCATGTTGGCATAGTTGCCCAGCAGGATGGAGGTGGTATCGCCCACCAGCGTGGCCGCGCCCTGCAGGTTGCTGGACACGGCGATGGCGATGATCACGGGAATGGGGTTGGTCTTGATCTTGCGGGCCACCGCCAGGCCCACGGGGGCCACCATCAGCACGGTGGCCACGTTATCCACAAAGGCGCTGATCAGGCCGGAGAAAAGGCTCAGCGCCACCACCGCCCACTGCACGTTGGGGGTGATTTTCAACAGTCCCTCCGCCATGCGGGCGGGCATCTTGCTCCGAATGAACAGCTCCACCGTGGCCATGGTGCCCGCCAGCATCATCAGCACGTTCCAGTTGATGGCCCCCAGGGCGCTGCTGATGGGCAGGATGCCCACCGCCATGAAAATGATCGCGAAGGCCGGGGCGATCATCCAGCGCTTCTCCGAGAAAACCAGCAGCAGCACATACATGACCCCGAACAGGATCAGGGCCAGCACCATCTGATTCATTTTTGCTCCCTCCAATAAAAAAGCAGGTTGGCCTTTGCCATACCTGCTCAGTGAGCGCACGCATAGCAAAGCTACCGTGAGTCTCACAATTGAAAGCATCACCGGGATTTCTCCGTGATGACGGCGAAGCTCCGCATCGCTGCGGCTGTTACTCCCTCATGGCAAGGATTATACCATGAGGGATGCCGTTTGACAAGATTAAGATATCGCTAAAGCCTTACTTCACCACGATGTTCAGCAGGCGGCCGGGCACAAAGATGAATTTGACGATCTGCTTATCTCCCACGGCCTTTTTCACCTCGGGATGGTCGCGCAGGGTATCGGCCTGCTCCCGGGTGAGATTCGCGGGCACCATGATGCGGCCGCGGATCTTGCCGTTGATCTGGATGGCGATTTCCACCTCGTCCTTTACCATGGCGGCCTCGTCGTACTCCGGCCAGGGCTGGGTGTAGATGGGCGCGCCGAAGCCGTTCAGCTCCCAAATCTCCTCGCATACGTGGGGCGCGACGGGATCCAGCAGCAGCAGCAGGGCCTTCATTTCGCCCCGGGTGACGCTGCCCTTCTTGACCAGCTCGTTCACCAGCGTCATCATCTGGGCGATGGCGGTATTGAACTTCATGGTGTCAAAGTCCTCGGACACCTTCTTGATGGTGGCGTGCACGCTGGCCTTCATATCGTCGCTCAGGCCCTCGTCATCGGTCAGGATGGCCTGCAGACGCCACACGCGCTCGATGAATTTGCGGCAGCCCACCGCGCCGGTGGTGCTCCACGGAATGGCCTGGTCGAAAGCGCCCATGAACATCTCGTACATGCGGAAGGCGTCCGCGCCGATCTCCGCCACCACGTCGTCCGGGTTGACCACGTTGCCCTTCGACTTGGACATCTTTTCGATGATGGGCTTGCCGGCCTCGTCCAGCTTCAGGATAGGATTGCCGCTGGCGTCCTTCTTGGGCGATACCTGGCCGTTTTCATCGCGCTCCGTTTCATAGGCGTAGGCCAGCACCATGCCGTGGCTGGTGCGCTTCTTGTAGGGCTCGCTGACGGGGCTCACGCCGATATCGTACAGGAACTGATTCCAAAAGCGGCTGTACAGCAGGTGCAGGGTGGTGTGCTCCATGCCGCCATTGTACCAGTCCACGGGCATCCAGTACTGCAGCGCTTCCTTGGCGGCCAGGGCCATATCGTTCTTGGGGTCGCAGTAGCGCAGGAAGTACCAGCTGCTGCCGGCCCACTGGGGCATGGTATCGGTTTCGCGCTTGGCGTCGCCGCCGCACTGGGGGCACTTGCAGTTGACCCAGTCCGTGATCTTGCTCAGGGGGCTTTTACCCGTTTCGGTGGGCTCATAGTTCTTGACCTCAGGCAGCAGCAGGGGCAGATCCTTTTCATCCAGGGCCACCATGCCGCACTTGGGGCAGTGCACGATGGGAATGGGCTCGCCCCAATAGCGCTGGCGGGCGAACACCCAGTCGCGCAGCTTATAGTTGATTTTGCGCTCGCCGAAACCGTACTCGATGGCGTACTCGATGGCGGCCTTCTTGGCCTCCGCCACAGTCATGCCGTTCATAAAGCCGGAGTTTACCATGATGCCGGTGGCCACGTCGGGATAGCATTCCTCCTGCACGTTTTTGCCGCCGGAAACCACCTCGACGATGGGCAGGCCGAATTTCTTGGCAAAGTCCCAGTCGCGCTCGTCGTGGGCGGGCACGGCCATGATCGCGCCGGTGCCGTAGGTCATCAGCACGTAGTCGCTGATCCAGATGGGAATGCTCCTGCCTGTCATGGGGTTGATGGCGCGCAGGCCGTCGATCTCCACGCCGGTCTTGTCCTTATTGATCTCGGTGCGCTCAAAATCGCTCTTGCGCTGGGCGGCGGCGCGGTACTCCATCAGCGCGTCATAGTTTTTGATCTGATCCTTATACTTTTCGATATAGGGATGCTCCGGCGACAGCACCATGTAGGTGGCGCCGAACAGGGTGTCCACGCGGGTGGTGAACACACGCAGCTTATCCTCGGTGCCCTCCAGCCGGAAATCCACCTCGCTGCCCTCGCTGCGGCCGATCCAGTTGCGCTGGCTGATCTTGACCCGGTCGATGAAATCGACGTCGTCCAGCCCGTCCAGCAGCTTCTGGGCGTAGGCGGTGATCTTCAGCATCCACTGGCTCTGCTGCTTGTGCACCACGGGGCTGCCGCAGCGCTCGCACACGCCGTCCACCACTTCCTCGTTGGCCAGCACGCATTTGCAGCCGGTGCACCAGTTCACGGGCATCTCCCGCTTATAGGCCAGGCCGCGCTTGAACATTTGCAGGAAGATCCACTGCGTCCACTTGTAATAGTTAGGGTCGGTGGTGTCCACCTCCCGATCGTAATCAAAGCTGAAGCCCAGCATCTGCAGCTGCTCCCGGAAGTGATCAATGTTCTTTTTCGTCACCTCGGCGGGGTGCACGTGGTTCTTGATGGCATAGTTTTCCGTGGGCAGGCCAAAGGCGTCCCAGCCGATGGGATGCAGCACGTTATAGCCCTGCATGCGCTTTTTGCGGGCCACGATGTCCAGCGCCGTATAGGGGCGCGGATGGCCCACGTGCAGACCCGCGCCAGAGGGGTACGGGAACTCGATCAGGGTGTAATACTTGGGCTTGCTGTAATCGCCGGTGGCGGCAAAGGCCTTGTTATCCGCCCACACCTTCTGCCATTTCTTTTCGATCTTCGCCGGGTCGTAGATGGGAATCTCGCGCATGGGAACCCTCCTTACAAATAAATACAGCTGTCCCGTCCTACAAAGACGAAACGGCTGTTTCGCGGTACCACTTTGCTTGCGGCATACGCCGCCCCTCGCTTGCGCTGTAACGGGCGCCCCCGCGGCGCTTACTCCGTTCAGCGCCATGGCTCCGGAGCGAGCGGCTCCCAATCCCCGTCCGCGCTTGCACCCCCCGCGCGGCTCTCTGAACAGGCTGTTGGAAGCGTTCTCCTTCAATGCCGATAACAGGATTTATTATATATAAAAGTCGCGGTTTTGTAAAGGAAAATTTCAACGAAGCCGAAATGCAGCGGAGAGAACGTTGGGCCTCTGCGGCCCAAACCCGCGGCAAGGGATTTCGTCCCTTGCATCCCACCGGCCATGGAGCAAAAAAAGCGGCCAAACGCATAGCGTGCGCTTGGTTTTGATCTGCAAGCAAGCTCCGGGCATAAGGAAACAGGCAGGGAAGGGCCGAAAATGAGCTTGTTCATTTTCAGCCCTTTTCTGCCTGTTTCCCCTGTGCGCTTTGCGCACAGGGCGCGCGGCTTTGCCGCGCTGCCCGGGAGCGATGGCAGGCGTAATTGCTGCACGTCCGGGGCGATTGCCCGTCTGCATACAATCAGCAGTCGCCGCAGGCGGATCCAGGGAGAACCTCTCCCTGGCAGGAGCTCGAGGGCAGCGCCCTCGAACGTCCCCCTCCCCCGCTCCACGCAAAAAGGACGGCTTGCGCCGTCCTTTGTTGCCGGAATGTCAATGATCAGTTGCCCAGATCCTGCACGTAGAGCTCGCGCACGGCGTTCGGATCCTCCGCGGGCTTCGCGGGGGCGGGATGATCGCGCTTTTCCAGGAATTTGGGCGCCACCTGCGGGAAGAGGGCGTAGGACAGCACATCCTCCTCGGACTTGGCAATGCCCTTCGTCTTCTCGCGGTACTCGTCCATTTCGGGCTTAATCAGATCGGCGGGACGGCAGGTGATGACCTCGTCGTCGCCGATGCACTTTTTGCGCACTTCCTCATTGACCTGGCCGGGCAGACGGCCATATTCGCCGCGCAGCAGGCCCTTGCTTTCCTTGGACACCATCTTGTAGCGCTCGCCGGCCAGCACGTTCAGCACGGCCTGGGAGCCCACGATCTGGCTGGTGGGGGTCACCAGGGGCGGATAGCCGAAATCCTTGCGCACCCGGGGCACCTCGGAGAGCACCTCGTAATACTTATCCTCGGCGTTGGCCTGCTTGAGCTGGCTGATCAGGTTGCTCAGCATGCCGCCGGGCACCTGATACACCAGGGTCTTGGCGTCGGTATTGAGCACCTTGGGATCCAGGCTGCCCTGGGCCTTGAGCTTATCCGCCACCTTGCGGAAATGCTCGCTGGCCTTCAGCAGCTTGTTCATATCCAGGCCGGTGTCATATTCCGTGCCGGCGAAGGTGGCCACCATGGATTCGGTGGCGGGCTGGCTGGTGCCGCCGGCCAGGGGGCTGAGGGCGGTATCGATGATATCCACGCCCGCCTGGGCGGCCATCAGATACACCATGTCGCCGGTGCCGGTGGTGTTGTGGGTGTGCAGATGGATGGGCACCCGGATGGTGGCCTTCAGCTTTTTCACCAGGGAGTAAGCGTCATAAGGCAGCAGCAGGTTGGCCATGTCCTTGATGCAGATGGAGTCGGCCCCCATCTGCTCGATCTCCTTGGCCAGCTTGACGAAGTATTCCTCGTTGTGCACGGGGCTGCTGGTGTAGCTGATGCAGCCCTCCACCCAGCCGCCGGCCTTTTTGACGGCCTTCATGGCGCGCTCGATGTTGCGCCGGTCGTTCAGGGCATCGAAGATGCGCACCACGTCAATGCCGTTTTCCACGGATTTCTGGCAGAAGGCGTCCACCACGTCGTCGGCGTAATGCTTGTAGCCCAGCAGGTTCTGCCCGCGCAGCAGCATTTGCAGCTTGGTATGGGGCATGTGCTTGCGCAGCTGGCGCAGCCGCTCCCAGGGGTCCTCATCCAGGAAGCGCATGCAGCTGTCAAAGGTGGCGCCGCCCCAGCACTCCAGCGACCAGTAGCCAATGCTGTCCAGAATCTCGCAGGCGGGCAGCATATCCTCCAGGCGCATACGGGTGGCGGCCTGGGATTGGTGCGCATCGCGCAGGATGGTATCGGTAATATTGATCTTAGGCATATATTCCCTCCATTAGGCCGCGCCGAACAGGGCCAGCAGCACGCCGGCCGCGATGGCGGAGCCGATCACGCCCGCCACGTTGGGGCCCATGGCGTGCATCAGCAGGAAGTTGGCGGGGTTCGCCTTCTGGCCTTCCTTCTGGCTGACACGGGCGGCCATCGGCACAGCGGAAACACCGGCGGAGCCGATCAGCGGGTTGATCTTTTCCTTCAGGAACAGGTTCATGAACTTGGCCAGCAGCACGCCGCCCGCAGAGCCGCAGCCGAAGGCGAAGATGCCCATGGCCATGATCTTGATGGTCTGCCAGGTCAGGAAGGTGTTGGCGGTGGCCGTAGCGCCCACGCACACGCCCAGGAAGATGGTGACGATATTCATCAGCTCGTTCTGAGCGGTCTTGTCCAGGCGGTCGGTCACGCCGCACTCGTGCATCAGGTTGCCCAGCATCAGGCAGCCCACCAGAGGCGCGGCGGAGGGCACCAGCAGGGCCACGAAGATGGTCACCACGAAGGGGAAGATGATCTTCTCGGTCTTGCTGACCTTGCGCAGGGGCTTCATGACGATCTTGCGCTCTTCCTCGCTGGTCAGCGCCCGCATGATGGGAGGCTGAATCACCGGTACCAGCGCCATGTAGGAATAAGCGGCCACGGCGATGGCGCCCAGCAGATGGGGAGCCAGCCGGATGGCGGTGTAGATGGCCGTGGGGCCGTCCGCGCCGCCGATGATGCCGATGGCGCCCGCTTCATTGGGCAGGAAGCCCACCAGGCGCGCCAGGATGAACACGATGAAGATGCCCAGCTGGGCGGCGGCGCCCAGCAGCAGGGTCTTGGGGTTGGCCAGCAGGGGGCCGAAATCGGTGCCCGCGCCCACGCCCAGGAAGATCAGGCAGGGATAAATGCCCAGCTTGACGCCCAGATACAGGTAATCCAGCAATCCGGCGCTGACCGTGGTCATCACGCCGTTGATCTCGATTTCCTCGCTGCCCGCCAGGGCGGCCCAGTGCACGTGTCCGCCCGCGAACAGCTCCTCGTGGAAGAGGTTGGCCCCGGGCAGGTTGGTCAGCAGCATGCCGAAGGAAATGGGCAGCAGCAGCAGGGGCTCAAACTTTTTGACGATCGCCAGATATGCCAGCACAAGGGCGATCACGATCATCACCAGCATTTTCCAGTTATCCCCGATCATGGAAAAACCGGTCTGCCGGAGAAAATTCAGAATCGTTTCCATGTCGCTTCCTCCGCCTTAGGCAAGCGTCAGAAGCACTTCGCCGGACTGCACGGACTGGCCCTTGGTCACGTTCACGGCGCCCACGGTGCCGTCGACAGGGGCCATAATCTCATTCTCCATCTTCATGGCTTCCAGCATGACCAGGGTATCGCCCTTTTTGACGGCCTGGCCAGGCTTTACATTGACGGAGAGGATGGTGCCGGGCATGGGCGCGCTGACGGTGGTGCCGCCGGCGGGAGCGGCCGCCTTGGGGGCGGCGGGAGCGGCCTGCGGGGCGGGCGCGGCGGCTTCGCCCTCCAGCACCTCCAGCGTGATATCATACAGCGTGCCATTTACGTTTACGCGATACTTTTTCATGTCGGTTTCTTCCTTTCGTTCGATCAGACGCGTTTAATGCTGTGAATGCGGATAGCCTTCACATCCTTGCCCAGCTCCTCCGCCAGGGCGACGGAGATGGCCGCAACCAGCTCCCCGCGGTTGGGGATCGCGGCGGCGGCAGGCACGGCGGGCGCGGCGGCGCGGGAGACGGCGGCAGCCGCCTCATTCTTCGTGTTGACGCGCTTCATGATACTGCCCATCAGGGAAATCAGCACGATCAGGCAAACCAGGCCGATGAAAACGATGCCCATGCCCATCCCCACCACAAACCAGGTGGGAATGTCGCTGTTGGCAGCCGCTTCCACCGCCGGGGCGACAGTGGTCAATACTTCGTCCATGGAGTACCTCTCTTACGCCTTGGGGCCGGCATCAACCACGTCCTGCGGCATCTTGTCATACTTCTTGAAGTTCTCGCGGAACATTTCTGCCAGCTTTTTGGCGGCGGCCTCATAGGCGGCCTTGTCCTCCCAGGTGTTGGCCACGATCAGCAGCTCGTCGGGCACATTCTCCACCTTGGTGGGCACCTGCATGCCGAAGTAAGGATCGGTGACAAATTCGCCCTTCTCCAGATCGCCGTTCAGAGCGGCAGTGACCATGGCGCGGGTGTAGGCCAGCTTCATGCGCTTGCCGGTGCCGTTCCAGCCGGTGTTGACCAGGTACACGTTGGCGCCGCTCTTTTCCACCTTTTCCTCCAGCATCTTGGCGTACACGGAGGAATCCATGGGCATGAAGGGCTCGCCGAAGCAGGTGGAGAAGGTGGGCACGGGAGAGGTGATGCCGATCTCGGTGCCGGCCAGCTTGCTGGTGAAACCGCTGACGAAGTAATACATGGCCTGCTTGTTGTTCAGCTTGCTGATGGGGGGCAGCACGCCAAAGGCGTCCGCCGTCAGGAAGATCACGGTCTTGGGGGTGTTGCCCACGCCCTCCAGGCTGGCGTTGTTGATATAATCGACGGGATAGCCCACGCGGCTGTTCTCCGCCAGGGAAGCGTCGTCAAAATCGAACTCGCGGGTGTCGGGATCCATCACCACGTTCTCCACCAGCGCGCCGAACTTGATGGCGTTGTAAATGTCGGGCTCCTTCTCCTTGGACAGATTGATGCACTTGGCATAGCAGCCGCCCTCGAAGTTGAACACGCTGTCATCCGCCCAGCCGTGCTCGTCATCACCAATCAGCACGCGGTTGGGATCGGCGGACAGGGTGGTTTTGCCGGTGCCGGACAGGCCGAAAAAGATGGCGCTGTTGCCGTCCTTGCCGATATTGGCGGAGCAGTGCATGGGGAACACGCCCTGCTTGGGCAGGATGTAGTTCATCACGGAGAAAACGCTCTTCTTGATTTCGCCCGCGTACTGGCTGCCCGCAATGACCACGATGCGATCCTCATAATTGACCAGGATAGCGGCCTCGCTGCGGGTGCCGTCCCGCTCGGGAATGCACTTGAAGCCGGGGGCGGCGATGATCACATAGTCCTCTTTAAAGGAGGCCAGCTGCTCGGCGGTGGGGCGGCGCAGCAGCTGATGGATAAACAGGTTCTGGCTGGCCAGCTCGTTGATGATGCGGAAGCTCTTAGCGTATTTGGGATCCGCGCCGGCGAAGCCGTCAAAGATATAAACCTCTTTATTCTGCAGGTAAGCGATCACCTTGTTGTAGATACCGTAGAAGGCATCCTTGCTGATGGGCATATTCACCTTGCCCCAGGCGATGTCGTCATGCACGGCGGGGGTATCCACGATGAACTTATCCTTGGCGCTGCGGCCGGTGTACTTGCCGGTCTTCACCACCAGCGCGCCGGTATTGCTCAAGGTGCCTTCGCCGCGGCGCAGGGCTTCCTCCGTCAGCCAGGCGGGAGTCATGTTGCGGTAAACAGCCTTGGGATTGATGATGCCATACTTTTCGATGCCGTAGAGTTCCATAGGTCTGCCTCCTTCGATATAGACGCCGGTTCGCCCGCTGTTTTTTTCCGGTTCCCGGCCGGGAAAAGCCGGGCAAAACCCGCGTAATGATAATGGATTTGGCGGCTGATCTTTCGTAAAAAACCAACTCTCACCACATAAATCATATTATAAGATGTGGAAAATTTGAAATTCCAAATACGCATTTATTCATATTTTTTTTTATATATATTTCAATTCTATTACATATGGTCGTTTGCGTTCTTTGCCGTTTTCCGGCGCATTTGCTGCTTTTCTCCGCGTTGTGGCTCGGTTCCATTGTTTTTTCTCCGCCGGTCTTTCGGAAAATGATATCGATATTTAACAAACGAAGGAAAGGGAAGTCCCGGGATTGACCCGGCGCTTTCCCCTGTGCTACAATCATGAAAAAGGAGGAACGGGGCCATGAAGATCGTGATTATTGACGGGCAGAACGGGCGGCTGGGCAGCCAACTGATCGAGGGGCTGCGCGCGGCCTCCCTGGCCGCGGAGCACACCCTGGTCGCCGTTGGCACCAACGCTTTGGCCACCGCAAGCATGCTGAAGGCAGGGGCAGAGCAGGGAGCGACGGGTGAAAACCCGGTGCTGGTGGCCTGCCGGGATGCGAATATCATCGCCGGGCCCATCGGCATCGTGTTGGCCGACGCCTTGCTGGGTGAGATCACCCCCGCCATGGCCGCCGCCGTGGGGCAAAGCCGCGCCGTGAAGGTGCTGCTGCCCGTGAGCCGGTGCAGCTGCCTGATTCCCGGCCTGGCTCCCCTGAACCGCACCCAGCTGGTGGAGGCCGCGGTGAAGCAGATATTGACGCTGTGCGGGCAGGCGTAAGGATGATAGCATGAAGAGAACATTCCTTTTTTGAGAGCAAAAGAGGAACAGAAAACCCGTTTTGGGCGTTTGCTCAAAACATCATTGCAGCAAACACAATCATCGTTTATAAAAGCGCCATGCCGAGGTCATCAAACCGGGCATGGCGTTACATTTGTTTATTTAGATTATTCCGTCCGCAGTGCCGTCACGGGGTCCTTGCGGGCCGCCATGCGGGAGGGAATGGCCCCGGCGATAATGGTCAGCACCATGCTGATGTCCACCAGCACCGCAGCGCCCCGGGCGGGCAGCACCGCGGCGGCGCTGATGCCGGTCAGACCGGTGATGATGGCGGTGATGGGGATATTGAGCAGCCAGGTGATGAGGATGCCCAGCACGCCCGCCACCAGACCGATGATCAGCGTTTCTGCGGTAAACACCCGGGAAATATCCCGCTTGGAAGCGCCCAGCGCCCGCAGGATGCCGATCTCCTTGGTGCGCTCCAGCACGCTGATGTAGGTGATGATGCCGATCATGATGGAGGACACCACCAGCGAAATGGCCACAAAGGCGATCAGCACATAGCTGACGGCGTTGATGATGTCGGTGACGGAGGACATGAGCAGGCCCACGTAATCGGTGTACTGGATGGCGTTTTCCTCCTCCACCGAGGCGTTGTAATCGCTGATCAGCTTTGTCAGCTTTGTCTTGGCCTCAAAGCTTTTGGGATAGATGGAAATGGAGGAGGGCGCGTCCAGATCGCTGACGCCCAGCACGTTCATATTCTTCTGGTAGGAGCTGCCCATGTTCTGGGGCAGCACCTTGGGCAGGAACTGCTTGATCTGCTCCTTGGGAAAATAGTTGAACAGGGCGGACAGGGCGGTGAGCTGGGCCTGGATCTCCTCGCTCCACTTCATCACGCTGCCGTATTCCTCGATGAATTCGCCGAAGGTCATGCGATCCAGCGCATCCAGCAGATCCTCCGCGCTGGTGTCAAAGGGCTGGCCGGTGAACACGTCGATGGCGGGGTTCTCCTTCTGCTCCCGCACGATCTCGCTGCCGTTCACCTGCTGCACCAGATATTCCATCAGCTCGGGCCGGTAGCCCACGCCGCTGCCGGCGGAGGTGGCCACGGTATCCCCCGAAGGCCGCAGAATGCCCACCACCTTGATCTCCATGCCGCTTTTCATCAGAGAGCGCATGTATTCCGCATCGTCCCTGCGCAGATCCACCCAGTGGTTGCCCTGCTTTTCATAAAAACTGGTGTTCAGCACCAGATGAAAGCGCAGGCTCAGCAGCTCGTCATAGGTATATTCCTTGGGCTCGCTTTCGATGGCGATGCCCGCCTGCATCTTTTCAAACTGCCCTGCCAGCTCGCTCTGATCCTTGAGGCCCAGGGTATACAGGGTATAATCCGTCAGCTCGTTGAAGCTGTTGACGATGATGACCACCTCGTCCATGCTCTGGGGCAGGCGGCCCGCCAGCACATCATATTGATGGCGAATCAATTCATCGTTGCGCAGCAGGGGCTCAAACACGTTGAGCCTGCGGTTGGATTCGCTCATCATGGTCTGCTGGATGCTGCCCATGGAGAAGGCCGACATCTCCAGCATATCCCCGATGCCCATGGCGTCCATGGCGGTGGAGGGATTCACCTGGATGATCTGCCCCTTTTCATCCTCCCGGTACAGCAGCATGGGGGAGTCATAGCCGTACTGAATGCCGCTGACCAGCTCCTTCACGCCGTTGCGCTCATCATCAAGGTATGCCTTGAAACCCCGCAGGTTGTTGTTGGTGATGCTGCTCCACAGGGCACTCATCATATTGGTCATCCGGCTGCCGGAATAGACCTTGTTCTTGTCCTCGTGTTCCCGTTCGGACACGGAAATGCCCATCAGGGAGCTGAGGGTATCCGATATATCCATGCTCTGCTGGGTGATCTCCAGCGGGTAGGCGGAGAGGGTATCCTCCTCCACCTGGCGGATGTAATTGTTGACGCCGGTGGATACAGACAGGATCAGCGCAATGCCGATGATGCCGATGCTGCCCGCCAGGGCCACCATGAAGGTGCGGCCCTTCTTAGTCATCAGGTTATTCAGGGACAGGCGCAGCGCTGTGCCAAAGCCCATGCCGGTGCGGCCCGGGGCAGCGGCATTTTCCCCTTCCTCCCCGTCGAAGGGCTGGCTGTCGTCAATGACCTTGCCATCCAGCAGGCGCACGGTACGGGTGGCGTATTGCTCTGCCAGGTCGGGGTTATGGGTGACCATGATCACCAGGCGGTCCCGGGCGATCTCCTTGAGCGCTTCCATGATCTGCACGCTGGTTTCGCTGTCCAGCGCGCCGGTGGGCTCGTCCGCCAGCACGATCTCCGGGTCGTTGACCAGGGCGCGGGCGATGGCCACGCGCTGCATCTGGCCGCCGCTCATCTCGTTGGGCTTCTTTTTCAGCTGATCCCCCAGGCCCACCTTTTCCAGGGCCTCCACGGCCCGGCGGCGGCGCTCCTTGGGCTCCACGCCGGAAATGGTCAGCGCCAGTTCCACGTTGGAAAGCACTGTCTGGTGCGGGATCAGGTTATAGCTCTGGAACACGAAGCCCACTGAATGGTTGCGGTAGCTGTCCCAGTCCTTATCGCTGTATTCCCGGGTGGAGCGGCCCTTGATGACCAGGTCGCCCTCCGTATACCGATCCAGGCCGCCGATGATGTTCAGCAGCGTGGTTTTACCGCAGCCCGAGGGGCCCAGGACGGCCACGAATTCGCTGCGCCGGAAGGAGATATCCACCCCGCGCAGGGCCTCCACCTTGAGATTGCCCGATACGTAGTCCTTGCGAATGTTTTTCAGCGTCAGCATTCAGCAGTTCCCTTTCCTGATACAGTCTTTTGATCTACTATAATATAGTTTTTTTAACAGAATATGAACAGCTGTTTTATTTCACGGCGTCCCGGAAGGCGGCGATGGCCCGGGCCATCGGCCGATCCTTCACAAACACGCTGGAGGAGCCGCACACGATGATATCCGCGCCGTTTTTGCGCATTTTGGGGGCCATTTCAAAGCTGCAGTTGCCGTCCACCTCGATGGGCAAATCGCCCTTGCCGTGCGCTTGCAGCAGCGCGCGCACAGCCGCGATCTTCTCAACGGCCTGGGGCACGGCCTTCTGCCCCGCGAAGCCGGGGTTCACCGTCATCACCAGCACGCCGTCCAGCAGATCCATCACCGGCTCCAGCACATAGGGGGCGGTGGGCGGATTGATGGCCGCCAGGGCCTTGGCCCCGGTATCCTTTACCGCCTGCAGCGCGCCCCGGAAATCGTGGGTGCTCTCGTAATGCACGCTGACCAGCTCCCCGGGCGCAAAGCCGAACCAGCCGATCTTCTTTTCCGGCTGGGTCACCATCAGGTGTACGTCCAGCGGGATATCGGTCAGGCGGCGCAGCTGCTTTACATAATCCGTGCCCAGCATCAGGTTGGGCACAAACACCCCGTCCATCACATCCACGTGCAGATATTCGATACCCGCCTCTTCAAAAGCGCGCAGGGTTTCCCCCAGCCTGTCGATCTGGGCGCACATCATGGAAGGAGCCAGCATGGTTTTCATGGCATTCTCTCCTCATTCACAGAATTTAGCTATGATAGCATGACATAAAAGCGGCGTTTCGTCAAGCGAAACCGGCAAATTTCGTTGCAATCCACAAAGTGAAGTGCTATAATGATGCGGAATTTGAATTTGTGGAGGTTCAAGAGCATGAAGCTTGCCAATATGCTGGGCGACCGTTTCCGCGAGACCCCGGCGGATTGCCAGATCATCAGCCAGATCTTTATGATCCGCGGCGGCTATATGAAGCAGGTGGCCAACGGCATTTACAGCCTGTATATGCCCGCCCGGCGGATCGTGCGCAAGATCGAAAACATCATCCGGGAGGAAATGGACGCGGTGGACGGCCAGGAGGTGCTGTTCCCCGTGGTGATGCCCGCCGACCTGTGGCGGGAGAGCGGCCGCTTTGACAAGATCGGCAGCGAGCTGGCCCGGTTCAAGGACAGGGGCGGCAACGACATGGTGCTGGGCATGACCCACGAGGAGGCCAGCGTGCAGCTGGTGCGGGGCACCCCCAAGCCTGAGAGCGCCTTCCCCTTTATGATCTACCAGATCCAGACCAAGTTCCGCGACGAGCCCCGGGCCCGCGGCGGACTGATCCGCGTGCGCGAATTCACCATGAAGGACGCCTATTCCTTCCATACCAGCCAGGAAGACCTGGAGAAATATTACAACCGCTGCTATCACGCCTATGAGCGCATTTTCGCCCGCTGCGGCGTGCCCGAGGTGGTGGCCGTGAAGAGCGACAGCGGCATGATGGGCGGCAGCATCAGCCATGAATTCATGCTGCTGACCGACATCGGCGAGGACACCATCGTGACCTGCCCCGAATGCGGCTATCGCAGCAACATGGAAGCCGCCGACCTGATCGTGAAGAACGAAAAGCGCGGCGAAGCGCCCCTGACCAAGGTGGCGACCCCCGAGCAGAAGACCATCGAGGAGGTGTGCAATTATCTGCACGCCGACCCGGTGAACTCCGTCAAGGCCGTGGTGTATCAGGAGAACCTGACGGACAAGTACATCATCGTGTTCCTGCGGGGCGACCTGGAGGTAAACGAAACCAAGCTGCGCAATTTCGTGGGCTGCGAAATCCACCCCGCCGAGATCGAGGATGGCCACGGCATCGTGAAGGGCTTCATCGGCCCGGTGAACTTTGCCGGCGACGCCCGGGTGCTGTTTGACAAGAGCCTGGACGGCACCGACAATCTGGTCTGCGGCGCCAATGAGGAGGGCTATCACTACACCGGCCTGAACATCGAGCGCGACCTGAAGGTCGAGGGCTTCTGCGACGTGGCGAAGACCTACGCCGGGGCCATCTGCCCAGTGTGCGGCAAGCCCGCCATCAGCATCAGCCGGGGCATCGAGGTGGGCAACATCTTCCAGCTGGGCACCAAATACAGCCACAGCATGGGATTGCAGTACCAGACCAAGGACGGCGGCTTTGCCGACGTGATCATGGGCTGCTACGGCATCGGCGTGGGCCGCCTGTGCGCCAGCGTGTGCGAGGTGCGGCACGATGATTACGGCCCCATCTGGCCCATCACCATCGCCCCCTGGCAGGTGCACCTGTGCGCCATGCGCGCCGACAAACCCGAGGTGAAGGAGGCCGCTGACAAGCTCTACAATGACCTGCAGAAGGCGGGCGTCGAGGTGATCTATGACGACCGGCCCGTCAGCGCGGGCGTGATGTTCAGTGACGCCGACCTGCTGGGCGTGCCCGTGCGGGTGATCGTCAGCCCCAAGACCCTGGGCCGCGGCGCGGTGGAGGTGGCCGCCCGGGACAAGAGCTTCCGCAACGACGTGGCCATCGACACCGCCTGCGGCGAGATCGCCGGCATCGTGCGGGATATGATCGCAAAGATCAACGACGTGGAATGAATGACCCAACCGGAGGAGAGGCGCCAGAAAGGAGCATATCATGAAATACGGAGAATCCGCGTTTGACATTCTCTATCTGCTCTTCGCCATCCTCTCGGGATGCCTGATCCTGCGCAAAGCGCGGAACACGAACGAAAAGCACATGGGGCTTGCCGCGCTGATCTTAGGCTGCGGTGACGCCTTTCATCTGGTGCCCCGGGTGCTGAACTACTTTTCATCGGCGGATATGACCGCCGCCCTGGGCATTGGCAAGCTGATCACCTCCGTCACCATGACGGTGTTCTATGTGCTGCTCTGCGCCATCTGGCAGAGGTACTATCATGAAAAGCTGTCCAAAAACCTGACCGTCGCGATCTGGGCGCTGGCGCTTGTGCGCGTGGCGCTGTGCCTTTTTCCCCAGAACGGCTGGCTGCAGAACAGCAGCGACGTCACCTGGGGCATTCTGCGCAATGTGCCCTTCGCGGCGCTGGGCGCCATCGTTTGCTGGCTGTATTATCAAAAGCGGAACGCGGGCAAGCGCTTCCGCTTCCTGTGGGTGTTCATCCTGCTCTCCTTCCTGTTCTACCTGCCGGTGGCCGTGGGCGCGGGGCTGCTGCCCATCCTGGGCATGCTGATGCTGCCCAAAACGGTGTGCTACATCCTGATGATCGTCGTCTTTTTGCAGGCGGTGTGCAAGGATCAGCCGGTGTGACGGGGAGAGGGAAACGCGCTTTTTTCTGGAAGAAAAAAGCTGTGCAAAAAAGACCGCCCGGCGAACGGGGCACATGCGATAACAAACAGTTTGCGCCTGTAACTTAAAGGCTGCAAAGAAAGCTTCCGGGCATAAGAAAACCGGCGGCAATCGTGAAAAATAAGCTCGCTTATTTTTCACGGTTGGCCGCCGGTTTTCGCTGTGCGCTGTGCGCACAGCCAAGCCTGCTATGCGGGCTGCCCGGAAGCGGTTACTTGCGATAAAACACAGGAAGTCTACAGCCGAAAGGGAAAGAAGCAATAGTTTCCTTCCCCCATCGCGCTTTCTTTGTTTCTTTCTTTCTCAGAAAGAAAGAAACGTACCCTCGTCCTCCCCGCTTACGCGCTGCGCTTGCGGATGTCGATGCCCATTTCGTCGGCGGTTTCCATCAGGATATCCAGGGCCTGCACGATCTGCTCCGGCTTGTGTTCGCTGATGACGCAGAAGCGCAGGCGGGCGCTGTTGCGGGGCACGGCGGGATAGACCGCCGGGGGCACAAACACGCCCTTGTGGCCCAGGGCCACGGAGAGCTCGAAGGCGTCGCTGTCGTTGCCGATCAGCACGGGGATGATGGCGGTGTGTCCCGCCAGACAGGTATCCAGACCGCGCTTGTGCGCCTCCTCCACAAAGACCTTGATATTGCGCTGCATGCGCTCCATGATGGTGGGGTCGCTCTGCAGCAGCTGCACCGCCTTGAGGGTGGCCCCCGCCAGGGCGGGGCTCAGGCCCACGGAGAACACGAAGCCCGGCAGGTTGTAGCGCAGGTGCTCGCACAGCGCCTTGCTGCCCGCCAAATAGCCGCCGCAGGTGCCCAGGCCCTTGCTGAGGGTGCCCATCTTGATATCGATGTCGGTGGGCTCCAGGCCGAAGTACTCGTCCACGCCCGCGCCGGTCTTGCCCAGCACGCCGGCGGAGTGCGCCTCGTCCACCATCAGGAAGCAGCCGTACTGCTTTTTCAGCCGCACGTAATCGGGCACGGGGGCCACGTCGCCATCCATGCTGTACGCGCCCTCGCAGACGATGAGCACCTTGGCGAATTTATCCCGCTGGGTGCGCAGGATGCTCTCCAGCGCCGCCACGTCATTGTGCGGAAAAGCCTTGCACACGGCGTCGCTCATGCGGCAGCCCTCGTGCACGCTGTTGTGCGCCAGGGCATCGTATACGATCAGATCGCCCTTACCGCAGAAATTGCCCACAAAGGTCACGTTGGTGGCGTGGCCGGACACCAGCACCACCGCGTCCTCGGTGTGCTTCCAGTGGGCGATGGCGGCCTCCAGCTCCTCATGCAGCTTCTTTTCGCCGCCCAGCAGACGGCTGCCGCTGGCGGAGGTGCCGTATTTCTTCGCCGCGTCGATGGCGGCCTGCACCGTTTCGGGCCGTCCGCTCATGCCGGCGTAATTGTAGCTGCCGAAATTCAGCACCTCGTGCCCATCCATAATGGAGGTATCGCGGATGGGCGATTCATGGCAGACGAAGTAGGGGTTTTCGCCCCGCAGGCTCTTGAGCCGGGCCTGCAGCGCCTGGTATTCCGGCATATCCTCCACCCGGGTGATGGGCTTCACCTTGCCGGTATTCTCCTCATGCCGGGCGGGCAGATCGCCGTGCAGCCGGGCGCGCACCACCTTGGCCACGTCCCGGGCGCAGGTGCACTGGGCGGTGTCCTCCTCCTCCAGCAGCACGCCGTAGGTCTCCTCGATCTTCAGCATCACGCTGAGCATTTGCAGGCTGTCGCCCCCCAAATCATCAATGAAGTGGGCGGTGGGCAGGATGGGCTCCTCCACGGACAGCGCCTCGGCAAAGAAGCGCAGCACCGTCTTTTCAATGTCATCCTGGGTCTGCTCCGGCGCCTCCGCGGGAGCCTCCGGCTGCTTGATCACCGGCACGGAACCGCTGTCCAGCGGGGTGCAGGGGAAGCTGCCGTTCTCGATCTGCTGGCGCAGCTGCACGCGCTTCACCTTCAGGGTGCCCGACAGAGGCAGCTTATTGCCCGTGACCAGCACCAGCCGCGCCTGCTTGTTGGCGGGCAGGGTGCGGTTGCGGGCGTCCACCTCCGCCTTGACCCGGGCGCGCAGGGCCCCGTCGTAAAGACCGTTGCCCAGTGAGAGCATCAGCGTAACCTGCTCCCGGCCCTTGTCGCCGGTGCCCAGCACGCTCATCATTTCCACCCCGTCAATGCCGGCAAAGGTGTTTTCGATCTCGTCGGGATAAATGTTTTCGCCCGACGCGCCGATGATCACGTCCTTGATGCGGCCCTCAATGTGCAGGCGGCCTTTCTTGTCGAAGCGCACCAGGTCGCCGGTGCGGAACATGCCGTTTTCATCCACCGCGGGAGGGATCAGCCGTCCATCCCGCAATTGGCCGATATGGATGGCCTCGCAGCCCACCACCAGCTCGCCGCTCTGCTCCACCCGCGCCTGGGCGATGGGCATCATTTTGCCGCTGCAGCCGGAGAGGCGGGCCTTCAAGTCCAGCGAACCGTCATAGGCGGTGACGGCGGTTTCCGTCATGCCGTAGCCAAAGGACACGTTGTAGCCCAGCGCCGCCATGGTACGCAGGTGCTCATAGGGCGCGTTGGCCCCGCCCAGGGCGATCTGCACCACCGTGGGGCCGAAGAGCTGAGCATTGACAGACTTGAAGAGCACATTGCGAGCCAGCCAAAGGCCGCCCTCCGGCCAAATCTTCTGCAGGAACAGGGACACGCGCTGCAGGCTGCGGAAGGCAGCCCGCTTGGGCTTGGGCTGGGCGGCCACCTTCTTCTGTACGGAGGAAGAAATGCCGTTCACCAGCATGGGCACGGCCAGCACGAAATCCACCTTGCAGATTCGGCAGGTTTTGAGAATGGTCTCCGGCGCGCGGTCATGCAGGTACACCTGGGGGTTGCCTTCCAGCGGGCCGGGGAAGAGATTGGTCATCATGCCGAACACGTGGTTCAGCGGCAGGAAGCACAGCATGCGCTGGCGGCCAAACTTTTCATGGGTCATGCAGCGGCCCTTCTGCTGCTCGATAAAGGCGATGGTCTGCAGGCAGGCCGCCCGGCCATCGTACACGAACACGCGGGAGGTGTCGGTGGTGCCGCTGGTGCACAGGGCCATACGGTCCGCCCAGGCGGGGGTGAACTTCTCGCTGAAGGGGCCGCTGGTCAGCTCCTGGGGAGTGCGCTGGACGTACTCCGCAAGTCCTTCCCGGCGGCGTCCCACGATCAGCGCGGGCGCGCCCGCCTGGGTCATCAGGTGGCGAATCCCCGCCTCGTTCAGCGTGGGATCCAGCAGCAGCGGCTTGCGCCCCGCCGCCAGCAGCGCCCAGAACAGGATGGGCCAATCGGGCTGGGTTTCCAGGCACAGGCCTACCCAGCCCTCCCGGCTGCCCAGGGCGGCGTCCTGGATGCGGGCGGCGGCCTGCATCACACGGGTATAAAACTCCTCATAGTCATAGCTGCGCTCCCGGTCGTTTTCCAGCCAGATGGCGGCGGTCTGCTTCCTGTCCTTGCACAGCACATTGAAGAAATTCTCAAAACACAGATCCTTGCGCAGCAATTCGCACTTTTGGTCACGGGTCAAAGCCATTGCCCTACACCTCTTCATCTTTTCTCCCGCTGACGGGAATGATCATCTGTAATAGCGCTCGATAAAATAATTGAACAGCCGCCGGGGCAGCAGAATGTGCAGCCACGCGGCGCTGCGCTGGGTCAGGGAAGCCACCACCAGCCGCGCGGGCGGGCGCTTTTTATTTACCGCCCGGGCCACGGCGCGGCCCACCCGCTCCGGCGGCAGGCCATGGCTCTCGTCATGGTGGATTTTGGCCGTACCGGCTTGGAAGGCCGCCGTATAGGGCGAGTCCTCTTCGATGTGGGTCAGCCGATATTGCTGGCTGCCGCCCCGGCAGTCCCCCGGCTCCACCACGGTGACGCGGATGCCGAAGGCACGGGTCTCCTGGCTCAGCGCCTCGGCATAGGCCTCGACGGCGTGCTTTGTGGCGCTGTACGCCCCCTGGAAGGGAATGGAAAACAGCCCGTTCAGCGAGGAAAACAGCACGATATGCCCGCCTCCCTGCGCACGCATAGGAGGCAGCGCCGCCTGCACGCAGCGGGCCATGCCGATCAGGTTCACCCGCAGCATATCCGCAAGAGTATCGCAGGGCAGCTCCTCCAGCGGAGCCATGGTAAAGGTGGCCGCACAGCATACCAGCACGTCGATGCGCCCCTGCTGCGCCAGCACCGTGTCCACGGCGGCGCGCACGCTCTCCTCCCGGGTCACATCCATCGGCAGGGCGTGGCAGCCCTCGGGCGGCTGCTTGCCCGCGGCGAAGGAGCGCGCGCCCGCGTATACGGTGTGGCCCTCCTGCGCCAGGCATTGGGCCACCGCGCGGCCCAGGCCGGAGGACGCCCCGGCGACCAGCGCCGTTTTAGCTGACATAGACACGGCTCCCTTCCCAAAAATATTCAGTTTGATTTTATCACGCAAAAAAACGCCATGTCAACGCGGTTGAAAGAACGCCATTTTTCTGACAATCTTCTTTTCCTTCTTTGCCGTATTTTGCCCTGAATGACCATTTGCCGCCCCGCGCAAACTGCCGAGGAAAGGGGAGATTTTCATGATGGGTTCACATCGCGCCGGTCGGCGGGCCTGGGCGGCGCTGGTGATCGCGGTAACGCTGCTGCTGGCGCAGTTGCCGCTTTCAGCGCAAAATGCGTCCGCCTCCGGGGATGAAACGCTGGGGAGCGGGCGCATGCGTCCGGCGCTTTCGCTGGATTTTTCGCGTCTGTTTCAAGCCGGCGGCGGCAAATCCCACGCAGGGCAGATTTTGATTCCCGGCGGCGCGGCGGTGGGCGTTGCCATCAGCACCCGGGGCGTGCTGGTGGTGGGGCTGGGCGAGGGCGCGGCCATGCAGGCGGGCCTACGGGCGGGCGATCTGCTGCTGTCCGTCAACGGCGTACCGCTGGACAGCGCCCAGGTGCTGACGGATGCGGTAACAACGGCGGGCGGGCAGCCCCTGTCCCTGCAAATCGACCGGGACGGGCGGGAGCGCACCCTGCTTGTGACCCCACGGTATGACGACAGCGCCAAAAACTGGCGGCTGGGCGTTTGGGTGCGGGACAGCACTGCGGGCGTGGGCACCCTGACCTATTATGACCCCGCAAACCACGCCTACGGCGCCTTGGGCCACGCCATCACCGACAGCGATACGGGCAGCCTGCTGCCGGTGCGGCAGGGCGGGCTGATGCAGGCAGAGATCGTGGACGTGCGCAAGGGAGAGCGCGGCGCCCCGGGCGAGCTGCGGGGCAGCTTCCTGCGGGAGCAGATCGAAGTGGGCACCGTTGAAAAGAACACGGTGTACGGCATCTTCGGCCGGCTGAACGCACCCTATCAAAATCCCTTATACCCCGCGGGCTTACCCGCGGGGGCGCGGGAGGCGGTGCACACCGGCGCGGCCACCATCCTCTCCACCGTGGAAGGCACTGAGATCAGGGAATACCGGGTGGAGATCACGCAAGTGATGCGCCAGGGCAGCGCCGCTCCCAAGTCGATGGTGCTGCGGGTAACGGACGAAGCGCTGCTGGCCGCCACCGGCGGCATCGTGCAGGGCATGAGCGGCAGCCCTATCCTGCAGGACGGCTGCATTGTGGGCGCAGTGACCCATGTTTTCGTCAGCGACCCCACACAAGGATACGGGGTGTTCATTGACTGGATGCTGGAGGAGAGCGGCGGGCTGGTATGAGAAAAGGCGCAGCCTGCAAGCGGGTGCGCCTTTGGTTCGTAGCGTTTTCTGGAAAATGCTCATAAGCGAGGGGCATGAGGCTTATTATTGTGCAAAAGATGTCCTGCTCAACAAATCGTTCTTTTGCACTGTTCCGCCATATCAAAACCACCGGCTGAACCGGTGGTTTTGACTGTATCAACGCATCATTACAGCAGCTGGCTGACCCTGAACCTTCTGCCCAGCACGGCGGCCAGGCGGCGGCGCAGGGTTTCCAGTTCTTCCCGGGTCATGGTGGTGCTGTCCACGGTGATGACCTGCTGCCGATCCTTGTACAGCAGCAGGAAGCATTTGGTTTCCAGCACCTTAGGCAGCGAAGCGTAAGGCAGCGTGAGCTCTCCCTGCTCCCCGTCATTCACGGTGCGCACCGTCACCGCGCTGTCGGTGAAGGTGAATTCCTGCCGGATTCCCTGCTGGCGCTTCATGGCCTCGGCCACGCGCTTGGGCAGCAGCCAATGGTTCAGCAGCGCCATCCCCAGCAGGATCGCCAGGCCGATGATCAGGATAAAGGGCAGGCGGAAATCCGTGACCAGGTAAGCCAGCACCGCATAGACACCCACCATGGCCAGGCTCAGGGGCAGGCTGCTGACTTCGGACGCCCGGGCCAGGATGCGGGTCACCCGCGCGTCCATCACGCAATAGGCGTGAATTTCCATTTGCTGATCCATTTACGGGGTCACGCGGTTGGGGCCGCGGAACAGGAACATGACTTCTTTGATGGGGATGCCCAGCAGCAGCATGGTCAGGCGATCCACGCCCAGGCCAAATCCGCCGTGGGGCGGGCAGCCGTAGCGGAAGAAGTCCATGTAGAACTTCACATCCTCGGTCAGGCCCTTTTCATCGGCCTGGGCCCGTAGCTGCTCATAGCGGTGCTCGCGCTGGGCGCCGGTGGTGATCTCGGTGCCGCGCCAGATCAGGTCATAGCCCAGGGGCATGCCGTGCTCATCCCGCATATGATAGAAGGCGCGCTTTTCGGGGCCGTAATCGGTAACGAACAGGAATTCGTGGCCGAATTTATCCATGGAGAGCTTGGCGCACAGGCGCTCGGCGTCGGTGGTCAGGTCGTTCTTCTCGCTATCATCCACGGTGTAGCCGTAGCGCTCCTCCAGCTCCTTGTACACATCCTGCAGCTTCATTTCGGGGAAGGGCAGGGTGGGCACCACGGTTTCCAGGCCGAACAGCTCCTTGATCTGGTCGCCGTACTGCTCCTTGACCGCCTTCAGGGCGGCCTGCAGCAGCTCCGCTTCGATGGCCATCACATCCCGGAAGGAGGTGATGTAGCTCATTTCCAGGTCGAAGCCGGTGAACTCGGTGGCGTGCTTATTGTTGAAGCTCTTTTCCGCGCGGAACACCGGGCCCTCCTCAAAGATGCGGTCAAAGCCCGCAGCCATGGCCATCTGCTTGTAAAACTGGGGGCTCTGGCTCAGGTACGCCTTGCGGTCAAAGTATTTCAGCTCGAACACGTCCGCGCCGGATTCGCTGGCGGCGGCGATCAGCTTGGGGGTGTGGATCTCCAGGAAGTTCCGCTCCAGCAGGAAGTTGCGCATGGCGGCCACCAGGCAGGTCTGGGCCTTGAAGATCAGGGTGTTGCGGTCAGAGCGCAAATCGATCCAGCGGTAGTCCAGACGGCTGTCGATGGCCGCGTCCTTGCTGATGGGCAGGGGCTCGGCGATGGATTCGATGTGCATGCGCTCGGGCAGCATTTCCACGCCGCCCATCTTGACGTAGCTGTTTTCCACCACGGGGCCCTCCGCCGTGATGACGGATTCCACCGTCAGCTGATCCACGACGGCGGCCACCTCGGGATATTTCTCCTTCTCCACCGTCAGCTGGATGCGGCCGGTGTAATCCCGCAGCACCAGGAAGGCCATGGTGCGCTTGTTGCGGATGTTCTCCACAAAGCCCTGCAGCTTGTTCACTTCGCCGATCTTCACATTGGCGATCAGACTTCTGTCCATTGTATATCTTCCTTTCAAATGAAATTCATGTTACGCCAGCAGGGCGCGGATGGCGTCCACCGCGTCCCCCAGCGGAATCTCCTTTTCCTCCCGGGCAGACAGGTCGCGCAGCTTCACCGCGCCGCGGGCCAGCTCATCTCCGCCCACCAGCAGGATATAGCGCGCCGCCACCTTATCGGCATACTTGAACTGGGCCTTGAGGCTGCGGCCGCACACATCCTCCTCGGCGCGTATGCCCGCCTCCCGCAGCTGCTGGCACAGCAGAAAGGCCGGCTGGCGGGCCTCCTCCCCCAGGTTGGCCACATACACATCGCACAGCGGAGGCGCGGGCAGGATGACGCCCTGGTTCTCCAGCTCCATGATGATGCGCTCGGTGCCGATGCCAAAGCCCGCCGCCGGGGTGGCGGGGCCGCCCAGCTGCTCCACCAGGCCGTCATACCGGCCGCCGCCGCACAGGGCCAGGCCCTCCCGGCCCCGGGACACCATGATCTCAAACACCGTTTTGGTATAGTAATCCAGTCCGCGCACGATGTGGGTATCCACCTTAAAGGGGATGCCCTTGGCCGTCAGCAGGCCCTGCAGAGTTTCAAAGTGCTCCCGGCATTCGTCACACAGCATGTCGATCATGCTGGGGGCATCCTGCACCAGGGCCTTGCAGGTGGGCACCTTGCAATCCAGCACCCGCAGGGGGTTGCGGTCGAAGCGCTCCCGGCAGTCCTCGCACAGCTCATTCAGGTGCCCGCCCAGGAATTCCCGCAGGGCGGCATGATATTTAGGGCGGCAGTTGGGGCAGCCGATGGAATTGATGTTCACCGACAGGCCCTTCAGGCCCAGATCGCCCAGCACGCCCAGCAGGGTGCTGATCAGCTCCGCCTCCACCGCGGGGGATTTGCCGCCGAAGCACTCCATGCCGAACTGATGATGCTCCCGCAGGCGGCCCGCCTGGGGCTTTTCATAGCGGAATACCGGAGTATTCAGATAGTACATCTTGCAGGGCAGGGCGTCGGCAAACAGCTTGCCCTCCAGGAAAGCGCGCACCGCGCCCGCCGTGCCCTCGGGCTTTAAGGTGATGCTGCGGTCGCCCTTGTCCTTGAAGGTATACATCTCCTTCTGCACGATATCGGTGGTATCCCCCACGCCGCGCAGAAACAGCTCGGTATGCTCGAATACGGGGGTGCGTACCTCCCGATACCCCGCCAGCGCCGCCCTGCGGCGCATGGCAGCCTCGATGGTCTGCCAGATATACGCGTCCTGCGGCAGCATATCGCGTGTGCCCTTGGGCGCTTGAGTCAGCATAAAATCCCTCCCCATAAGTAAACAGCCCCATGCCTGCGCATGGGACGAAATTGCTTTCGCGGTGCCACCCAGCTTGCATCCGGGGGGATGCCGCCTTTCTCCTTAACGCGGAAAACGCCTGTTCTTTCAGGAAGCTCGGGGTTTGTCAGGCCCGTCATTGCCGCTGCATATTATATATTGAGGCAAAGGGCTTTGTCAAGGCTGGGCGGCGGTCTTAAACCGGCGCTGAAGAAAAAAGATGTAAAAAACATGTGTTTTATGGTGGATTTTTGGTTTGATGTGTGATATAATCCCGTGGTATCCAAGAAAAGAGGTAACTGTCATGAGTCTGAATCCCGTCATTGCCAATGAAATCAACAACCTGGAATTGGGCATCCGTATTTTTGTCGCCATCCTGATCGGCGTGCTGGTGGGCGTGGAGCGCGAGCATAAAAACCGCCCCGCCGGCCTGCGCACCCACGTGTTGGTTTGCCTGGGCGCCTGCACCATCGCCCTGATCGAATGTATGTATGTGGCCAGCTTCAGCCAGAACACCGACAGCCATATCGCCTATAACTTCGGCCGTCTGTGCGCCCAGGTGATCAGCGGCATCGGCTTTTTGGGCGCGGGCACCATTTTCACCTCCCAGAAGAAGATCGCCGGCCTGACCACCGCCGCCTCCCTGTGGAACACCGCCTGCCTGGGCCTGGCCGCCGGTTACGGCTATTACTGGGTGGCGCTGTTCGGCTGCGTGCTGGTGCTGATGACGCTGGTGGTGCTGCAGAAGGTGATCCGCGTGAACGCCAACAAGCGGGTGGAGGTGCGCTTCATCCACCGCAACGAGACCATCGCCTACATCAACGAAATGTTTGAAAAGAACGGCGTAAAGGTGCTGGATCTGGACTTCCACGTGGAAAGCACCGGCGACCCCAGCAGCAATGACCCCAACGTATACACCAACATGTACACCCTGCATCTGCCCACCAAGCTGAGCTATGCCGACCTGATCAACAATCTGGCTGCCTACCCCAACATTCAGCTGGTGCGCACCACAAACACCTGACCGCGCGGGACACGGTACGGAAAAGGGCAGGCTGCCATCCAGCCTGCCCCTTTTTTGACAAGAAAGACGCTTCATGATATACTACTTTGCGTTCGCCCGCTGCATGAGAGGCGCAAAAGGAGAAGATCGCAGTATGTTCAAGAAATGGTCGCAGCATCCAAATTATCCCCTGATTCGGGATTACCTGATGATTTTGGCGGGAGCGATCGTCGCCGGCGCGTCCTACGCTTATTTTTTTGTGCCCAATAACATCGCCCCCGGCGGCATCACCGGCGTGGCTACGGTGCTCAATTACCTGATCGGCTGGCCCCCGGTGGGCACGCTGAGCTTCATTCTGAACATTCCCCTCTTCCTGCTGGGGTATAAGACCGGCGGCAAGCGCTTCGTATTCCGCTCCTTCGTGTCCATGATGCTGCTGTCGCTTTTCATCGACGTGCTGCCCGGCGAGCCGGTGACCCTGAACGCCACCCTGGCCAGCATCTTCGGCGGCATCCTGCTGGGCATCGGCCTGGGGCTGGTGCTGCGGGCGGGAGCCACCACCGGTGGCACCGACCTGGCCGCCCAGATGGTGCATAACCGGTTCTCCTTCATCTCGGTGGGCACTTTCCTGTTTGGCATCGACTGCCTGGTGGTGCTGCTGGCGGGCATCGTATTTGACATTCAGGCGGCGCTGGTGGCGCTGATCAGCCTGTACGTATCCACCAAAGTCATCGACATGGTCATCAAGGGCTGGAACACCGAGCAGCAGATGATGATCATCTCCGACTGCGCGCCGGAGATCGCCCGGCACATCAACAGCGAAATCGACCGCGGCGCCACCTTTTTGGAGGCCACGGGCGCGTATACCGGCAAAAAGCACGGCATGCTGTACTGCGTGGTAACCCGGGCGCAGATCATGCAGGTGAAGGCCATCGTGGCCAGCATCGACCCCCATGCCTTCGTGACCGTGTCCGACGCCCACGAGGTGATGGGCGAAGGATTCAAGCAATTTTCAAGCAAGGGCAGCAACTGAACGGAGCGTACGCCGAAGCCGCTGCGGAGAAACCTCCGCATGACGGCTTTTTTCATATATCCAAAAACCAAAACAGCGCTTGCGGTGTCTTACAGGTGAAGGGCTTCAAAAACCCGGAAAAACGCAACTGAACAGCCGGAAAGGAGCGTGTTTGCCCATGGAGCGCGAGGAGTTCGCCCAGCGGATCACCCAGATGCACTGCACGCTGTACCGGATCTGCACATCGCAGCTATCCTGCGCGCAGGACCGGGAAGACGCCGTGCAGGAGGCGCTGAAAAAGGCCTGGGAGCGGCGGCGCCAGCTGCGGAACGACGCGCTGCTGCAGGCCTGGGTAATCCGCATCCTGCTGAACGAATGCCACAAGATCCAGCGACAAAGAAAGCGCCTGCTGCTCACCGACCGGCTCATGGACCCGGATGCCCCTGCCCCGGAGGCAGCGCCGGAGGGCCTCCTGCTGCGGCAGGCCCTGCGGCAGCTGCCGGAAAAGCTGCGCGTGCCGCTGGTGCTGCATTATCTGGAGGGTTACGGCGTGCAGGAGACCGCCCGGATCCTGCGCCTGCCGCCCGGCACGGTGAAGACCCGCATGCGCGCAGGCCGTGCCCAGTTGAAGCTGCTGCTTGATGAGGAGGTGTTTGAAGATGAAAACAAGTGAGGATTTCCGCCTGGCCCTGGGACAGCCGGACGCCGGCTTTGACAGGGCGATGCGGCAGGCGCTGTCCGCCCTGCCGGCGGCCGCCCATCGGCCCGCCATTTCCCGGCGCAGCGTCTGGGCTCTGGCGGCGTCGCTGGCCCTGCTGCTGGGCGTGATCATCCTGGGGCCGGGGCTGGGGCGGCAAAGCCCGCAGCCGACGCCTCTGAGCCAGGAGGCCACCGGCGCGGTGTTCCCTCTGCGCAAGGCGCTGCTGGAGGCGGAGTTTTCCCTCTCCCCCGAGGCGGAAGCGCTGCTGGCGCAAAGCGCCCGCGCGGGGTATGCGCAGACCGCCCACACGGCCTTTACCGTAGAGGCGGTGCACGACGGGGCGGTGCTCCATTTCCTGATCCAGGCCAAGGCGCTGCAAGCGGGATACCTGCTGGTGGACGCTCAATGGAATGAGGCACAGGGCCGCTGTGAGGCGCTGGAAGCGCCCATCGGCAAGCTCTTCCCCGACCTGGCGGAGGAGGAGGGCTCCGTATACGACTACGCCCGCCATAACGGGCTGAAGCTGCTGCTGGTTTCGTGCGAGGATCAGCTGAGCCACTCCGCTCCTGTCTTCGTTGGCACCACCTGGTACAGCGCCGCGGAAACGGGCGGCTTTTGCCAGGGCGTATCCATCGGCTGCCTGGCCCAAGAGAACGCTCTGACCGAAACCTACAAATGCGTTGAGTACGTCGTGTCCGCGGAGGGCGTGCCGGAAAGCATATCGACCCAGCAGATCACGCTGGATCTTCCGGTGGGCAAGCCGCTGCGTGAATACACCATCGCCGCGCCCGTGCCCTTTGAGCAGGTGAATGCCACGCTGGATCAGATCACCGTCTACTGCACGCTCATGAGCACAGCTGTCCGCTACACCTGCAGCTATGCAAGCGACGGGGACGGCAAGAGCATCACCACCAGCCTATATCTGAAGCGGAGCGCCAAGCAGGGCTCCGTGCAGGGCTCCAATGCCACCGATACCACGGTCACGGGGCAATACTTCATCCTGGAGCCCATGGAGCAGCCCAACGCCATCCCCTTCACCATCGGAAGGAGCGTCGGTTCATCCTACCAGTATGAAAAGCAGGAGATCCGCCTGGTGCCCGCGGAAGCGCCGAACACGCCAGGCGAAAGCGAATAAAACAAACTTTTCCCCGCTCCGGCCCGGGGCGGGGCTTTCAATTTTTACCAGTTTTTCCTTTTGCGGCTGGCTCCGCGCCGCATGATAGCTGGAAAAGCCTGGAAATCTGCCGTTTTTCTGCCATTTATTGGCAGTTTTTCCGGGAATAAAGCCCTGTTTTGCCGCGTTTTATGGGCAGCGATGCAAAAGCACCGCAAAATAACAAAGGAGGCTTTATTTCCATGAAGATCTCGAAGAACTGCGTTCGCGCCCTCTCTGCCGGGCTGTGCGGCATGATGCTGATGGGCTCCCTGCCTGCCCTGGCGGAAACCTACGCCACCGTGCGCGGCGGCGGGCTGAACCTGCGGCAGACCGCCTCGCTGGACGCCAAGGTACTGGGCCAGTATCCCACGGGCACCTGGATCACCGTGCTGGAGCCCGGCGACACCTGGAGCCGCGTCAGCGTGGACGGGAAAACCGGCTACATGATGACCAAGTACTTAAGCGGCGCCGCGGGCGGCAGCACCCTGTACGTGCGCACCAACACCGGCATCGGCCTGAACCTGCGCTCCGCCCCCGGCATGCAGGGCGCCATCCTGACCTCCTTCAAGCCCGGCACCCCCGTGACCGTGCTTAAGAAGGGCAGCGGCTGGTATTACGTATCGGTCAACGGCCAGGAGGGCTACATGAGCAGCAAGTTCCTGACCGCCGCCAAGCCCGCGGCAACCCAGCCCGCTCAGCCTGCCCAGCTCCAGACCAAGGAGGCCACGCTCAGGAACATCAACGGCGGCAAGGTGGTCAACTTCCGCTGCGCCCCCGGCATGAACACCAAAATCATTCGCGCCTATCCCGTGGGCACCAAGGTGCAGGTGCTGGAAAAGGGCGAGCTGTGGACGAAGGTGGAAATCGACGGCCAGCAGGGCTATGTGAGCACCTATTTCCTGAAATTCTGATCGCGCATACATTGCGGCGGGGAAACCCGCCGCTATTGTTTTTCCTTCAAAAATGGACAAAACCGGAAAAAAGACAGCCGCGCGGGCGTTTTTCCCCTTGAATTACCAATACGAAGATGATAAAATAGACATAACGCATACGAGAGGAGTGTATTTTCTATGAAAAAGTTTCTGAACGAGTTCAAGGAATTCGC
>Ga0079305_1000803_pt1 | contig 56103 bp, 52 predicted proteins | sample LMS_cellobiose_e_FD_79183 | JGI IMG/M metagenome (GOLD analysis project Ga0079305, IMG submission 79183) | Rumen-fistulated moose microbial communities from Alaska, USA - LMS_cellobiose_enrichment | ecosystem: Host-associated > Mammals > Digestive system > Stomach > Rumen fluid ...
AGCGCGCAACGCACTCCAGTGAAAAATAAGAACACCCCGCGCCCGAAAACGCCCCCTGTGTGAATGCCGCCCTCGATTTCCGTTGCGAAAGAAAAACTGTCGTTCCAGATGAACCCCCCCCCCCCTTGCTGTTGAAAATGTTTTCCGCCGGTCATCCCCGCCGGCGTATGGAACGCAATGTAACCCGGCGGAAACGGAAAGTCAAATGCCGTCCGGGAAAAAAGACGTTTCCCGCACGGTTCAAAAGACATGAAAATCCGTTTTTTTTGCAAATTCGCGCTTTTCCGATTTGATGTTTTGAAAAACGGAGTTATATTTTAAGCAGGAGATTTTAAACAAGAAAGGCAGAATGGGTACAAAATTATGGATTTCGGCTTCTGACGGCAAAGAAAACACAATCCAGGATCTGGTAAGGAGCAGGAAAATTCCGCGTGCGGTCGCATTGTATCTGGCGGCCCGCGGGATCACCGCGGAAACGGTGGACGCATATTTCAACAGCGATTTTTCCGATCTGACCGATCCCTGCCGGTTCCCCGGCATGGATGCCGCCGTCAAGAGGCTTTGGCAGGCGATTCGCAACCGCGAACGGATTTTGATTCACGGCGATTACGACACCGACGGGATCACAGCCACTTCGCTGCTGTCCTGGGTGCTGGAAAAGAACGGCGCGGTAGTCAGTTCGTTTCTCCCGCACCGGTTCGACGACGGCTACGGCTTCACGCCCGAATCTCTGGTGAAGGCGCTGGAATCGGCGCCCTCTCCGTGTAAAGTGCTGGTGACCGTCGACTGCGGCATCAACAGCAACCCGGCCGTGGAAGAAGCGGCTGCGCGCGGGATCGACGTGATCATCACCGACCACCACGAACCGGGCGACACGCCGACTCCCGCACTGGCGATCCTCAACCCGAAAGTATATCCCGAACTTGCGGATATGAACCATCTTTCCGGCGTCGGCATGGCTTTCAAACTCGCCCATGCGTTTATCAAATACGGACTCGAAAACAAACTCGGCGGCTACACCACGGAACTGCAGGACATCCTCGATTTCGTGGCGCTGGGAACCGTCGCGGACATCGTCCCGCTCCTCGGCGAAAACCGCATTCTGGTCAAATACGGCATGGAAACGCTCCGCAAGCAGCTCCGTCCCGGCATCCGCGCCCTCATCGAGGTCGCTCGCGTCGGCTCCTCCATCCAGCCGTCCGACATCACTTTCAAGCTGGCTCCGCGCATCAATGCCGCCGGCCGCCTCGGCAATGCGAACTCCGCGCTGGACCTGCTCAATTCCACCAATATCGTGGACGCCTATCGCTACGCGGACATGCTCGAATCGTTCAATCAGCGCCGGCAGGCCAAGGAACAGGAAATCTTTTCCGAGGCGAAACGCCAGGTGGAATCGCTGCCGACTTTCGCCACTTCCATGACCATCACCGCCGCCGGCGAAGGGTGGCATCAGGGGGTCATCGGAATCGTCGCCTCCCGTTTCGCGCGCGACTACAACCGCCCCGCCATCGTGCTGACCATTCAGGGCGACGAAGCGCACGGTTCCGGACGCAGCATTCCCGGACTGAACCTCATCAAGATTCTCTCGCGCAGCTCCCATCTGCTGACCCGTTACGGCGGACATCCCATGGCGGTCGGACTCGGCCTGCCCAAGGACAAGATCGCCGAATTTCAGCAGGAATTCGAACAGCATGTCCGCGAGGAAATCTCCCCGAGCGACATCAGCGACAGCATCGATTATGACGGTCTGGTCGAGCTCAATGAACTCGGAGACGAATTCTTCTCCCTTTATCCCAAACTCGGCCCGTTTGGTCACGGCAATCCGCAGCCGTCCTACCGGCTGAATCACATGGAGATCATCCGGACTTTCCCGATCAAGGCCGGTCACACCAAAGGGATTATGCGCGACCAGAACGGCGACACCACCGATTTCATCGCGTTCAACCTGGTGATCGATCCCAAGGTCGTCTGGGACGTGATCGCGCTGCCGCACATCAATGAATATTACGGGGAAAAACGCCGCCAGCTGCAGATTCTCGATGCAAAACCCTCGCTGATGCAGTAAAGCGGAACGCCTTTCCTGTCCGGCTGACTTTCCTCCTTGCGCCAAGTCAGAGGATTTCGGTCACATACAGCTTGTCGAGAATCGTTTCGACCTGCAGACGGACCACCCGCGCCCGTTTCCCTTCGATGATCAGGAAAGGCACCAGCCGGGTATCGGACCACGGACTCGCAGAACGTCCTGGCTTGCCGTCCTGCGGCAGTTTCCGGCGCAGGGACTCCATGGAGAGCGAGGCGATCGGAGACCCTGTCTGCATCATCTTCCGGACTTGTTCATCGTTCTTCCCGGAATGGACCGCACGCACGAATTTCACGGCAAGTTCCTCCGCCGCATGGGAAAAATCGTCATTCGGTTCCGGGAAATAGGTCAATTCGGCATTCCACTCGTAGGTTACGGGTTTCTCTCTGCTCACCAGCAGCTTTCTCATTCTGCCGAGATCTTTGGGAAGGACGCCCACCCCTTTCCAGCCGAAAAACGGATAATGCAGCACGACCGGACAATAATCGTTCTGCCCGTCGCTGCCGATGGTGTTTCCGACGAAAAAGCACAGGCGCATTCCCAGGAAGGACCACCCATACAACGTGGCGGCGGCATCGCGTTCCCGCTCGTTGGCCGCCTTGAAAGTCCCTTTGAACATGCTGTCGACGGAATGAATGTAAAATTCCCTCGGTGTCATATGGTTCGGGTCGGCACATTGCAGGTGATAGCTGGTGAAAAGGTATTTGAAGAAATATCCCCAGTCGGTCAGCGTATAGGAACGCAAACCGCGTTTGATGTTGTACCAAAGAGAGGAAAACCATTGAAGCAATCTTTCCCACCAGGAACCCGGCAGCCCCTGCCCGCCAGTTTCGGTTTCGGGGGTCCCTGTCTCTGTTCCTGTTCCGGTCCCAGACCCAGTTCCGGTCCCAGACCCAGTTCCGGTCCCAGACCCAGTTCCGGTCCCAGACCCAGTTCCGGTCCCAGACCCAGTTCCGGTCCCAGACCCAGTTCCCGTCTCAGACCCAGTTCCCGTCTCAGACCCAGTTCCTGTCTCTGACTCTGTTCCTGTCTCTGACTTGATCTGTTCATCTTCATGGTTGTTGTCGTCTTTGCCTCCATCATCTTCTTTTCGGATTCTCCACTTGCCGCAAGTCGGACATCGCTCATTGTTTCCGTTGATTTTCGGCGGTTTCGAACCTGAACAGTGGCAGATGCGGATTTTCCCGGTGCAGCGGCGGCAGAGCAGAATTCCGTTCCGGCGGAACAGTTCCGGCCAGGTACAACTGCAATATCGGCTCACATTATTCCACCAGCCGTAACAGCGGGAGCACCGCTCCAGCGGATATCGAACCGGCGGCGCGTAGGAATGATGGGAACAGACCTTGACCCGGCCTCCGCAGTTGGTGCATTGGATGCTGTTGCCGTTACGAACCGGGGCGGGCATGGAACAGACACACATTCTCTGCGGATGCGACGAGTGCGTGTTCTCCTTATGCCACCAGCCGCCGCAATCCGGACATTTCTCCAAGGGGCGCTTCTCCGGCGGCTCGCCGGGATGATGACCGCAGACCTTGATCTTGTCGCCGCAGTCCGTACATTGGATGATTTGGTTTTTGTCCCGCTGCGGATTCGGCTCGGAACACTGACAAAACATACCCGAATCGGCCAGACAGGTCAAAACCGGAAACAAAACCGCAATCGCAAAATAAATTTTAATTTTTACAGATATTCTCAATTCCATTGCTCCTGCATGAAATTATGAATACATTGCAAACAATAAAATTATTTTCCCGTTTTTCAAGGCAACCGTAAAATTTTTTCAGTTTTTTTCATCCGGACGGGCCGTCAGCAGCCGATATTCCTCCGGAGTCAGCTCGCGCATCCCGCCCGGCGGCAGCGATTCATCCAGCGTCAGCGGCCCGATCGCCACCCGTTTCAGAAAAACCACCTCTTTGCCGACCCGATGACACATCCGCTTGACCTGATGGAATTTGCCTTCCGCGATTTCGATATAGACTTTTTTCGGATCGGAGGTGATCTCCAGCCGGGCGGGCCGGGCGGTGAAATCATCAAAGGTCATGCCTGCGGCAAAAGCCTCCGCATCGGACGGCGCCGCCGGCTGATCCAGCTCGGCATAATAGCGCTTCATCACCTGTTTTTTCGGCGACATCAAGGCATGGTCGAACTGGCCGTCGTTGGTCAGCAGCAGCAACCCTTCGGTATCTTTGTCCAGACGACCGACCGGGAATACGTGGAAATGGCGGAACTCCTCCGGCACCAGCGAGATCACCACCGGATCGCGCCGGTCCTCGGTCGCACTCAGGTATCCCGCCGGCTTATTAAGCATCAGATAGACATATTTCCGGTAGGGAATCAGGTGGCCGTTCAGGCGGACTTCATCGGACTCCTTCACCTGCAGATCGGCCGTAAGGGCAATCTGACCGTTTACGGTAACGGCACGGCAGCGGACCAGTTTCCGAATCTCGCTGCGGCTCCGCGGCGCGGCATCGGAAATGAATTTGTCCAGACGCATGTCCTTCCTCCGTTTCCCGGGCCCAAGACCGTTTTTTCAGCTCAATCCCAGCACTTGGCGCATGTTCCGCAGAAAAACCTCCCGGTCGAATCCGCGGGCGTGACGGACCAGAGTCTCCGTTTCAAACCGCATGGACTCGAATTGTTCCATCGCCGCACAGAGCGAATCCACCGTCGCTTCAGGGAAAAAGACCCCGGTCTCCCCGCTCTTCACCGTCTCCAGCGCCCCGCCGATTCCCAATGCGATCACCGGAGTGCCGACGCACTGCGCTTCCAGCGGGACGATACCGAAATCCTCGATGCCGGGAAACAGCAGCGCCCGCGCTTCCGCATAATAACGCCGCAGTTTCGTCCGGTCGGCACGGCCGGCAAATACGATGTCCGGATTGCCCGCCGCTTCTTTTTCCAGCGTCTTGCGCATGGGCCCGTCGCCGATGACGACCAGTTTGCGGCCCATCCGCAGACAAGCCCGCAGTGCCAGCTCCGGACGCTTATAGGAGATCAGCTGTCCGGCAAACAGGTAATACTCTTTGCGCTCATCTTCCGGCTGACGCACGAAACACCCCGCATCGACCGGCGGATGCACCACAATGGAGTCGCGGCCGTAGATTCGTCTGATGCGTTCCGCAACGAAATGACTGTTGGCCAGAAACATGTCCACGCTTTCGGCCGAACGCAGGTCGTATTTCCGCATGAAATCCCGGAACAGCCGCATGGCGATCCGGCCCCCGAACCCCGCCGCCTGATAATAATCCTCATACATGTCCCAGATATACCGCATCGGCGTATGACAGTAGCAGACATGCCGCGCTCCGGCCGGCTTGCGGATTCCTTTGACCGGCCCGGATTCGCTGCTCAGAATCAGCTCATACCCGGAAAGGTCCAGTCTCGCCAGCGCCGAAGGCATCAGCGGCAGGTACATCTGACATTTCCGGCGTGCCAGCGGCAGACGTCCGATGAAAGTTTCCGTAATCCGATGAGAATTGAAGGGTTCCCGCACCTTGTCCGGATTCCACGCATGGGTGAAAATATCCGCTTTCGGAAACAGACGGCAGAACTCGGCGACCACATTCTCCCCGCCCCGCATATTGGTCAGCCAGTAATGCAGCAGGGCCACTTTTTCCATGTCACACCGCTCCGCGACCAGTCAGCACGACTTTGATCGTTTTCAGGAAAATATAATAGTCCAGCCAGATGGACCAGTTGTTGACGTAATACATGTCCAGAATAATCCGCTGTTCGTAAGTGGTCTCGCTCCGGCCGGAAACCTGCCACAGCCCCGTGATCCCCGGTTTCACCCGGGAAAACACTTCGTAATGCGTGCCGTAATACTCCACCTCGTCCTCCACAATGGGGCGCGGTCCGATGACCGCCATCTCGCCGCGCAGCACATTGACGAACTGCGGCAGTTCGTCCAGCGAGGTTTTCCGCAGAATCCTGCCCAGCGGAGTGACACGGGGATCGTTTTTCAGTTTGAAGTTTTCTTCCCATTCCTTCTGCAATTCGGGATTTTCCGCCAGCAGTTTTTTCAGCCGTTCATCGGCATCCTGATACATGGTGCGGAATTTCCACACTTCGATCGGCTTTCCGTTCAGCCCCAGCCGCCGGGCCCGATAGAAAACAGATCCGCGGCTGGAACACTTCACCAGCAGCGCCAGTACGATGAAAACCGGGACCAGGCAGACGACAGCCAGCGCAGCCAGCACGCATTCGCACAAGACTTTGCCCAGACGGACCAGCGGACGCTTCAGCCGGTTGCCGATCTCCAGCGCTCCCAGACCGCACAGGTCCAGCGGATGGGTCCAAAGAATCGGAAAGACCCGATTGGTCGGAACGATCAGCACGTATTTGAAATACTTCAGCCATTGATCCAGATATCTGCTGACCTGCAGCAGCGGAACCGCTGTGATCAGATAATCCACCTTCAATTCATCGGCGACTTTCAAACTGTCCGCCAGCGTGCCCAACACCGGACCATCCTTCCCCGGAACATCATCCAGGTAGCCGACAGGCTGAAATCCGAAAAAACAATCCTTTTCCAATTCTTCCGTGAGCATCCTGCCGGTTGCACCGGCACCGGCGACCAGCACCGGAATCTGTCCGATCCGAAAACGTTTCAGCAGCAGCCGGGTCCAATAACGGAACACCGGCAGCAGCAGAATCGAGATCAACATCGAAATGCACAATCCCAGCCGCGTATAATGCTCGCTGGAACGGGTCAGCGACAAGTATGCGAACAGCAGCACATATCCCCCCAGTACGGAAAGGGTCAGCCGCCGCAGTTCTTCCACCGAAGCACAGCCTGCCCCCGGATACAGAAAACTCCCGCCGTACACCCTGGCGAACACATTGCACAGGACCACCACCAGCGGCAGCGGCCAGAGTTCCAGCAGAATCTTCAGCGAATACTGCCCGCCGAACCGCTGGTACACGGCCAAAACTGCACTCAATATCCCGTACAGAACCACCACATCGGTCAGCAGCAGACACCATACCCGAAAATGTCCCTGATTCTTGAGCTTCATTTTACAATTCTCCATAGCCGATATTGATCTTTCCGCCACTGGACCGCATCCAGCAGTACCAGTCCGGGAACGGTTTTCCGGTTTCCCAAGGCAGGAATCCGCTCCACCACATAATCCGCCTGATCGTAGTTTATCTCAATCCGCCCCCCGGCCAGATACGCAGACAAGGTAATCCGGCTGTAGTCCGGGATAGCCTTTTTCAACGGTTCCGAATACAAGAGAAAAAGCACACCCGGACTCCATCTGGGAATATATCTGTCCAGATCGATTGCCGGCGCGACTTCCGCTTTCCCCTTGTAATCCGACCGGATGGTATTGGCAATATGTTCCAGTATCTGCCGCTCATGCTTCGTTTTCTTGCTCTGCGCCTGAATAACCGGCTGATAAAAATCCAGAAGAAAACCTCCTGCCGCCAGAATCAAAGCCAGTATCCCCACGCCCCGGACCAGACGCGGATACCTGCTGCGGAAAGGAGCACTCAGCAGATTCCAGCAGGACAGGATTCCGTAAATCGACCAGCCCAGTTCCAGCGGCATTGCCGGCATCAGATAACGCGGAGTGACATACAGCTTCCCGTCGCATACCAGAATCTGAAAACAGATCTGCAGCGCGTATCCGATCAGCAGCACCGCCAGAAAAGAGTCTCCTTCCGTCCATTCCCTGCGGCAAATCCGCCAGACCGCCCCGATCACGGCAAACCCCGCGAACACCGGGAAAAATCCCATGATGATCGAACGGAAAAGGGTCGGCAGCGAATCGCTTATATAAAAATTCGGAGAAGTCACTTTCCAGTAAATGACCACAATGATACCCGCCAGCACCGCGCCGATCAGCCATCTGCCGAAACCGAGATCCATTACACGCCGCACCAGCCACGCTGCCGCCAGACTGGCCGCCAGACCCGCCGCCATAATCAGCAGGGTATCCGCCGGAACGGGATGCCGATGGAACAGCTGCATAAAGATACGGTCGAAGTGAACATCCGGCACCGCGGTCCCCGCGATCCGCCAATTCAGCAGAATCGACGGCAGTGTCAGACCCGCCGCCAGCAGACCGCCCGCCAGACTCCGCCAGGGAAACTTTTTCAATTTGAACTCCAGCAGCACCCCCCAGAAAAAGAGCAGCGTCATCAGCAGAACCATATCTCCCCGGGTAATCATACCCAATCCGGCCACCGCACCCAACAACAGGTAAGCCTTCCGGTTTTCCCGCTGCCGGCAGATCAGAACAAGCGCATAAGCGCCCAGCAGAATCAGAAAAGTCTTGTGGGAATCCCGCAGCCCGCTGAAGGTCAGCCGGTGCAGCTGGGAAGCCAGCACAAAAGCCACGGCACAGATTTCCGCCGCCGTGCGTGAATAGGTCTGTTTCATCACGCCGTACAACGGAAACACCGCCAGCGCCATGAACAGCAGACTGGAAATCTTGCAGGCCAGAAAACCGTCGCAATTCAACATCCAGGCAAAGATACCGGCGATAAACGTATGCAGAAAACCCGTCCGGGGATGAAAGGCATAGGTAAAATCACCGTCGCGAAACGCTTCCGCCATCGGGATATAGCGAAACGCCGCATCCCGCAGCGGCAGATCGGACCATATCAGCGGGATCAACGACAGCAGGATCAGCGCCAGAGCACACCATAACGGCCACGCACGGCGCTGCCAGGACAAGTTTTCCACCTCATGATCGTTCGGTTGAAACCATGCCATAAAATCCATTTCCCGTCCTCCCTGAAAGTAATTTGCCGTCGCGGTTTTCAAGCAGTCATATCTTGCGCAGATCCAATTTCGCTTCTTCCCAGAACAGTTTGTCTTCCACCAGTTTGTTGTCGATTTCCCAGAAATGGTTCATCGTATCCTCACGGCGGACGCCTCTGGCGGTCTGTTCGGCCAGATAGGTCTTCAATTTTTCCGGTTCGATGCTCTTCTCCGTCCGAACCAGGTCCGGATCATTGAACAAAGCCGTCAGCAGCGAAGCCGCGGCCGGATTCCGGAAACCGGCCGGTGCAAACGTGCAGACCGCCAATGTTCCCGGCCCCACCCGGAGACTGAACAGATGCGAAAAGTTCCGGAACGTATCCTGATCGATGAAATCCTTGACCTTGAACACCAGCCCCTTCATCCGGTCGCGCACCGGCTTGTCCACGCCGCAGACCAGTTCCTCCACCGGGACCGGGAAATCATCCAGACAGACTTTATAACCGCCTTCCAGCAGGCTGTACCAGTTCAAATCGAAATACCGGTTGGAGCCCGTGGCCCGGCGGACCGCATCCGAGTAAATAATCCCGCCCAGATTGCTGCCGCGGTCCCAGATGCACGGCTTGAACCGTTCCAGCGCGCCCGGCAGATAATACTGATGCCCCGGCGCGTCCCGGTGATAGAGCAAATATACCGTCTTCCCGGCCGCAAGATCATCGAACACCGCATCGTTCAGCACATCGGTCACCACCGCATCCGGATCACTGGCCGCCGGCGAAAAAGCATTGAGACAAGATTCCAACTCCGCGTTTTTCAGCCGCAGTGCAGGCCGCCGGGTCAATTCCGGGTGCGGGTACAGCCACAGATTCCAGGAATTGGTCAAGGCCAGTCCGCCCGCCCGGAATTCGGCGGTCACGACCACCTTCTCCGCTTCAGAACGCGGGGCGAAATTCAAGGTGACGACCGCGATTTTCTGCAGTCCGCCGGCAAGCGTCACGTGATGCCCTTCGTAAACGGTCTGCTCCGAGCCGTCGGCCCGTTTCACCCGAAGTGTCAGATCGCCGCCGGTCACTGTCGGTTCCTGCAGAAAATCCGAGATATAAATGGTCCCGCGGACCGGATCGCCGTAATAATACACTTCGGTTTCGAAATCCGCCAGCACTGCGGCATCGCCGTTGAACTGCAGCATCCATTCGGGACGAATATACTTGTCATCGTCGAAACAGTCCACGATGCCGTTTTTGTTTTCATATTTCAGGCAATCGGCAAACTGAAGCATCTCGTAGCCGCACAAAGAGGAGAGGCGGCATTTTTCCAGATAGACTTTCAGTGCGGCCATCTTGAACTGCTGCGAAGCGGCGATGTAATCCGGCACCTTGTGCGTCAGACCCTTGCGTTCGAGCAACTGCGGCAGCGCGGTCATGTAACGCGGTTTTTCGATGCCGTTGGCCGTCAGATATTCCGCTCCGACCCTTGCACAGAAATCATCGAATTTCTTATTCAGCGCCGCATAATCGGGCACGTCGATGTAATGGAGCGCCTCATGCGCCAGCGTCGGTTTGGCCGGCACCACGCTCCGGTGAATCCGAGCCTCGATTCCGGACTGTTCGGTCCGGACGTCCAGCGGTTCGTCATACGCCGAGCCGTTGATCAGCCACGGGTCTTCCGCCTGGAACATTCCCGCGTGATGTTTGAACGGGAAGAAATAGGCGATATGCTGGGAATAGACGTCCGCGGTCTGCCGGTCGAATTCGCCCCAGCCGGAATTGTCCATGATGAGTTTGCCGGGCGCCAGAGCGCGCCCCTGTTCGTACAGACGCTGCACCTCTTTGAAATGGCCGGAGTTGTGCATCTCGTTGCCGATGCAGAAAATCGCCGCCGAAGGATGATTGCGGTAACGCAGAATGGTCTCTTCCCATTTCTGATTGTTCATGGAGATGTTTTTCTTGTTGCCCTCGGCATCGCGTTCATAGGCGAATCCGATCTCCATATGAATGAACATCCCTTCCTCGTCCGCGGCTTCCACAAATTCCGGAGTCGGGATCGTGCTGTGGAACCGGACCAGATTGAAGCCGAATTTTTTGGCCTGCCGGATATTCTTCACGGCGGCATCTTTCAGCGAACCGCCGGTCATGTTGGGGTGTTCGTGCGCCTTGATGCCGCGGATGTAGCCGCGCATATAGACCGGACTTCCGTTCAGCAGCAGCGCGCGGTTCCCTTCCGGACGCAGCTCCAGATACCCGAACCGGACTCTTTCACCGTTCGCTTCGAGCTCATACAGCACGGGCGTGTCCGGAGTCCACGGCGTCAGCGCGGAAGCATCGAACCAGCAGCGGAACCGTCCGTCGGAAAGCTGCTGTTCGCGAATCAGCTCCGCGGGGACCGCTTCTCCCCGGCGGAGTATCCGGGGTGCGGACAGTTTTTTATCGGAATCCGCCAAAACGAGTCCGGAATCCATCCGGCTGTGCAGATAAATCTCCATGCCTTCGATCTCTCCCTCTTGAAATGATTGAGGACACCTCTGGTGTCACGAAAAGTTTAGAATGATATCGAATGTCACTTCGATTTTTCCACGAACTCCCGATGCAGTGCGATCTGTGCCTTGGTGAAATCCTCCCGGTCGACGATGAACTGAATATTGACCTGACGCATGACCTGATCGAGTGCGAGCACGTTGATATCCGCCTCATACAGAGCCTTGGCCGCCCGCGCCAGAAAGCCGGGAATCTTCATATTGGTGCCGATGACCGAAACGATCGCCACCGGACGGGTATGCACTTCCGCATGGGGGAAATCCTGGCAGATCGCCTCGCGGCAGCGTTCCAGATTTTTCACTTTCTGCGGCACGTAATGCGTGATCGTGTTCGCATTCGTGTTTTTCGCGATGTAGCTGATCCCGTTGTCCGCCAGATGCCGGCACAGTTTGTAGTCGTAACCGATCTCGCTGACCATTTCCGGATCGTGCACTTCCAGTGCGATCACGTCGCTGCGGCCGCAGATCATTTCCGCCCGCGGCACGGGGGAGACGTAATTGCGGCTGATGAGCGTGCCCGGATGTTCCGGATCGAACGCATTTTTAATCCGGATCGGGATGTTCCGCAACTCCATGTCCTTGGCGGCTTTGGAATGAATCGCCTCCATATCCATGTCGGAAAGCTGGTCGGCAATGTCGAAATTGGTATTCCCGATGATCTGAACCTTGTCCACCCCCATGAGTTTGGGATCGCCGGTGGAAAGATGGAATTCCTTGTGAATGATCCCCTCCCGCGCGCCGGTCAGCACCGCCAGACGGCTGAACGTGATCTCGCTGTAACCGCGGTCGTAATGACGCATGATCCCCTCGTCATACTTCACATACCCGGTCACGATGGGCATTTCCTTGGCGAAGTCGATATCCTTGAACGCATTGAGAATCGCCTCGTCCAGCGTAAACACATCCGTGGACATCCAGCCGGAGAGGTCCACGAATCGGGCGTTGACCCCGTTGGCCTTCAGGATCATGGTCGAGTTGAAGGCGCTGTGCGCTTCTCCGACCGCGGCCAGAAATTCCCGGGTTGCCGGCAGATAGTCGGAAGGTTTCGAGTGACCCGCCGTACGCAGATACATGATGTATTTCAGGCAGGAACGAATCCCGTCCAGACGCTCGTTGACGAAACCGTCCGCCTTTTTCACATCCAGACCGAGATCGGCGAAAGAGCGGTTGTATTCCAGCATTTTCGCGCGCACCTTTTCCAGCGCGGCTTCCCATTCCCGGCTGTCATGCTGGATATAGCCGTACACGCCCGGAGCACCGGTTTTCTTGTCTTCCAGCAGCGCATTGGTGATGCCGGAATACGCAGACACCACAAACGCCCGCTGATAAAGTTCGGCGCCGCGCCGGGAACCGATGATGACATTCTTCATGACCTCGCCGAAACGGCTCATGGAGGTCCCGCCGATTTTTTCGATGGTATGCTCGCCCATGCTCAAATATCCTCGATTCTGATCAGTTTGACCGTGTCGCGCACTTCGGAAAGCGCGTTGATCTGCCGGATCGCGGCCTTGATATGCTTTTCCTGCGTCTGATGGGTGATGATCAGCAGCGACACATTGCTCTGCGACTGACCTTCCCGCTGCACCAGACTCGAAATGCTGATGTCGTTTTCACCCAGAATCCGGGTGACTTTCGCCAGCACGCCGGGAATATCCAGCACCTGAATCCGCAGATAATACCGCGATTTCACCTCGTCCATCTTCACCACACTGCTGAACTGCGGTCCTTCACGGAAGGAGGAAACGCGCCGCGTCGCCTGATGCGCCAGATTCAGACCGATGTCGACGATGTCGGACACCACCGCGCTGGCGGTCGCACTCCGGCCGGCGCCGCGACCGTAGAACAGCGTGTCGCCGACATAGTCGCCGGTCACCATCACGCCGTTGAACACTTCGTCGATCATAGCCAGCTGGGTCCGTTTCGGAATCATGGTCGGATGCACGCGAATCTCCACTTTGTTCTCCGCGTCCTGCTTCAAAATGGCCAGCAGTTTGATCTTGTAACCGAGTTCACCGGCGAATTTGATGTCCGCCAGCGAAACGTCCCGGATGCCCTGCACGTAAATCGGGTCCATGCCGAACCACTTGCCATAGGCCAGCGCGGCCAGGATCGCAGCCTTGTGCGCCGTGTCGAACCCGTCGATATCCAGCGACGGATTGGCTTCGGCGTAGCCCAGCTGCTGCGCGTCTTTCAGCACCGGCGCGAAATCGATCTCCTCGCGTTCCATCCGGGTCAGGATATAGTTGCAGGTGCCGTTCAGGATGCCGTAAATCCGGCTGATGCGGTTGCCGGCGAATCCCTCGCGCAGACTCTTGATGATCGGAATGCCGCCGCCGACGCTGGCTTCGTAAAAGAGATCGGCATGATTCTTTTCCGCCGCGGCAAACAGTTCTTCGCCGGCTTCGGCCAGCAGAGCCTTGTTGGCGGTGACCACGGATTTTCCTTCGCCGAGAGCCTGCAGAATGAATTTCTTGGCCACCGTGGTTCCGCCGATCAGCTCGACCACCACATCCACATGATGAATCAGTTCGGATGCATCGGTGGTCAGGATTTCCCGCGGCACCTTGACCCCCCGATCGGTTTTTATATCCAGATCGGCAATTCCGGTCAGCACCGGTTTCACTCCGGTTCGTTTGGCGATCACTTCCGCATTGTTCAGCAGACAATCAGCCACCCCGGCACCCACCGTGCCGAAACCCAAAATCCCAACTTTATATTCTTTCATCAGCAGACTCCTTTCGACAACTGCATAATTTGATTCTATAATATACTCCGTTTTTCCCGTTTTGAAAGAAAAAAACCGTGCATTTTCCTGTTTTTATGACTTTTTTTCTCCAATCCGGCCGATTTCCGGTTTGCTTTCTCGATTTTCCCGGATTATATTATTCAATCAATCAAACTTCAAACTGCAAGGAGAATAACGATGCTTCATAAAATCCTGACGGTCGCCGCGGTCCTGTTCGCCGCGGGTTCGCTCTACGCTCAAAAACCGGTCGCCGCTGCTGTGACCGACATCGAGGACAATCCTTCCAACGGACTCGAAATGTGCCGCAGCCTGTTCAACGAATATTATCTTTCCGAACTGACCACGCACTCCAAGGTCAATATGCTCGATACCGCGTCCACCCAGAACCAGATCAACAAACTGGAACTTTCTCGCGGCCAGGACCTTTCCGCCGATCAGATCAAAAAACTCTGCAGCGCTCTGAAGACCGATGCGCTCTGCCTGCTCAAAATGACCCGCGGCGAAAAAAATACCATCGTCGCCACGGTGAAGATCGTCGACAAGGAGGGCAAGACCGCCGGCTCCGTCAAGGCTTCCATGAAGGGAATCGGAGATACCGATGCCGTCAGCCGCACGCTGGCGACCGACAGCGCCAGAATATTGCGGAAAATCCGCGGAATCGAGGAAAAGGAAAACCGGAAATCGGAGGAAAAAACTCCCTCGCTGCCCAGCACGGTCACTCAAATTTGACCCTCTGTCTCATTCAATTCGGTCCCCGCCGGTGATTTGATCGTACCCGGCGGGTCTTTTTTATCACTGACCGGATACCCTCATTATTCCGTTTTCAGAAGTCCGCGCCAGGGAGCGCAGACTGATTCTCCCTCCGCAGTCAGACACACGATCTCGCCTGAGGTTTCCCAGGACGGCAGGATTTCCAGCGGCACCGCATCGGGAAAATCCAGCACCGCATGCTGGTGAAAATGTCCGGCGAAAATCCGGCGCACCCGATCCGGAACGGCGGCGCGGGCATAGTTTTCCAGTTCCGCCATCGGCAGCTGCCGTTTGAAACGCCGGTTGGCGTTTTTCAGAGACCGCCGAACCCAGTCGGAAACCAGCGGTCCGATGGTCCGTCCGGTAATTTTCAGCAGAAAACGAATCACACGGCTCCGCAGAATCTTCCGCAGCAGCAGGTATTGTTTGTCCGCCCGGTTGATCAGGTCGCCGTGAAGACAGCGCACGCCGGAAGTGACATGGGACTCCTCCGTGATCCAGGAAAAAGCCTCGCCATGCGGCTCCGTAACATAAAATTCGTGATTGCCGAGAATGAACCCGACCTCGAAATGAGTTTTCGCCTCGCGGCACCAGTCCAGAAAACGCGCGTGGATGGAGGATTCGTAACCGTCGAGCGCAACCCAGAGTTCGAAGATGTCGCCTAGAAAAATCACCCCGGCGGGTTCATACTGCCGGACCGCGGCCAGCATGTCGAAAAATTCTTCCGCCGCGCCTTCCCGGAGATGACTGTCCGCCACCAGAATGTAATTGTTTCCGTTCATCCGAACCTTTGATCGAATTGGCAAATTTGTTCCGTAATTTGTATAATATAGCATGAAAGTCTCTTTTTGCAAAGGAAAGTTGTTTGACGTGAAGCATTATCAAAAAAAGGAGATTTCCGATGGGACTTGATTTCAATGAGAAGCAGAAGAAGGCGTGGGCTCTGCTCACGGCGAAAGAAAAAACCCGGTTTCTGTTTGACGGCGGTTCGCGGTCCGGCAAGACCGCGCTGATCACCGAGTATCTGGTGCGGCGGGCGCTGCACTATCCGGGTTCGCGCCAGCTCGCAGCACGCAAATACCGGAATCACGCCAAAACGTCGCTGTGGAACGACACGTTCCGGCGCTATCTTTCGGCTCACCTGCCGCATTCGCAGTACCGTCTGCTCGAAAGCGAACTGACCATCCGGTTCCGGAATGGTTCGACCATTCTGGTCGGCGGGCTGGACAATGCCGACCGTCTGGAAAAAATCCTCGGCAACGAATACATTACGGTTTTTCTCAACGAGGCGACCCAGATTTCCTACGAGGCAATGCAGATGGCCGCCACGCGGCTGGCCCAGCGGGTGCCGGACCGCAAAGGCCGGTTCGCCGTGCCGAAACTGATTCTGGACTGCAATCCGCGCGGGCCGCGCCACTGGCTGCATTACGTCGGCGTCCGCCAGCTCGACCCCGATACGGAAAAACCGCTCCCCGACGCAGCGCACTGGGCTCGCCTCAACTGGTCCGCCTACGACAACCGTGAAAATCTCCCCCCGGAATATCTCGCCGCCCTGGAAGCCCTGCCGGAAATCATGCGGGAACGAATGCTCAACGGCGTCTGGCGCGACAATCAGGGCGCAGTCTATTCCGAATTCGACGAGGACCTTCACACCGTCGACCCCTTCCCCGTTCCCGCCGACTGGAAACGGCTCCGCGCCATCGACTTCGGCTTTACCAACGCCTTCGTCTGTCTCTGGGGCGCACTCGACCCCGACGGACGGCTGTATCTCTACCGGGAACATTACAAGGCCGGCGTGCGGACCGCCGAACACGCGCAGATCATCCGGAAGCTCTCGGGAGACGAACACTATCTGCTGACCGCGGCCGACCATGACGCCGGAGAACGGGCGGAACTCACCGCCAACGGCATCCCGACCGAACCGGCCCGGAAAAACGTCTCCGCCGGCATCCAGCGGGTCAAGAACCGCCTCGCAGTCCAGGGCGACGGCAAACCGAGGCTGTTCTTTTTCCGGACGCTGAAAAACACGCTTTCGGAAATCTACGACTACCGCTGGGCCGCCGCAGACGGCGAACTCAACGCCCGGGAAGAACCGGTCAAACTCAACGATCACGCGATGGATGCGCTGCGTTACATGGTGATGGCTGCAGATTCCGGCGCCGGGGTGAAATTCCGAAGCGCCGCGGCAGGACCCGGCACAACCGAACTCGAACGCTGGCAATGAACTGCGTTTCCGTCCTTCAGCGGACCCGGTGATATTTGAGTCCGTCTTTCCGGACCCGGCGGAGCAGTTCCAGGCCGATCAGCGCGGCGGTGATCTCGCCGGCGGAAAGGTCGAGCGCCGCGGAAATCTCGTCCACCGCGGCATCTCCCTTCGACAGAAAATCCAGAATCCGCGCAGCCTCGGAACTGATGGAGGAATCTTCGCCGCCGTCGGAAAGGAAATCTTCGGCCGCGCGGTCCTCCCGCAGCAAATTCTCCTGATGCCCGAAGCCGGGGAGAAAATCGAATTCTTCCAGAATGTCGTCGAACGTCTCGGTGAGGATCGCGTTCTGACGGATCAGCCGGTTGCATCCGGCGGCCTGCGGATTGTCTGCCTGGCCCGGCACCGCAAATACGGTCCGCCCCTGCTCAAGCGCGAAGGACGCAGTGATCAGAGAACCGCTGTTGAGTCCGGCCTCCACGACCAGAGTCGCGCGGCAGAGTCCGGAAATGATCCGGTTCCGCATGGGAAAAGAGTGACGGGTCGGTGAAAATTCCATCGGAAATTCGCTGATGACCGCGCCGTGCTGGGAGATTTCCCGTGCCAGCGGCACATGTTCCTGCGGCTGAATCCGCGCCAGACCGCCGCCCAGCACGCTGACGCTTTCCCCGCCGGCGTCCAGCGCCGCCCGATGCGCGATCGCGTCCACCCCGTACGCCAGACCCGACACCACCGTGAACGAGGAATATGCCGCCGCTTCCGCCAGATGCCGCGCCATGCGCTGTCCGTAGCTGGTGATGTTGCGCGTCCCCACAATGGCCAGTGAGCGCGTGGAAATGTTGTCGGGAATCCGGCCGCGGACATACAGACAGATCGGCGGATCGTGAATCCGGGAAAGCAGTTCGGGATAATTTTCCTCGCCGCGCGTAATGATCTCCACTCCGCCGCGTTTGGCCAGGTCCAGTTCGTGTTCCAGATCGACCTGTTTTTCCCAATCGGCAATCCGGCGCGCCAGCGACTCGCCGATCCCCTGAACCGAGGCCAGATCGCACACATTCGTCCGGAAGATTTCCGCCGGTTCCCCGCAAAACTCCAGCAGCGCATTCAGCCGCGCCGGTCCGATGCCGCTGATCAGGTTTAGAATGATGTAGGCTTCGCGGTCGGTCATTTCAAATCCGGGCGCACAGCGCCTCCGTCAGCCGGTCCTGCGAAATATTGGCAAACACTTCGGCATGACCGATCCGGACCGGCAGCACCACCCGGATCTTTCCGCCGGAAGTCTTTTTGTCATGCTGCATCGCCCGCAGCAGCCGCTCGGGCGAGAGCCCCAGTCCGGCCGCCGTAACCGGCAGGTGAAACGCTTTGAGCAGATTTTCCTGCCGGAGAGCCTCCTCCTGCGTGAGCATTCCTTCCGCCAGCGCCAGATCGGCCGCCATGCACATGCCGACCGCGACCGCTTCCCCGTGTTCGAACTTCCGGTATCCGGTCACGGATTCCAGCGCGTGGCCGAAAGTGTGACCGTAATTCAGGATCGCGCGCAGACCCGCTTCCTTCTCATCGCGGGAAACCACCTGGGCCTTGAGTTCGCAGCAGCGGGCGATCACCTCGGATACCGGCGCGCCGGAGGACAATTTGAACAAATCCGAAGCCGCGTTTTCGAGCCGGTCGAACAACGCCCCGTCCAAAATCATGGCGGTCTTGACGATCTCCGCAAAGCCGTTGGAGAGTTGACGCGGAGGCAGAGTACGCAGTTTTTCCGGATCGATCAGTACCGCCTGCGGCTGAAAAAACGCACCGACCAGATTTTTGCCTTCCGGCAGATCGACTCCGGTCTTGCCGCCGACCGAAGAATCCACCATGGCCAGCAGCGTGGTCGGAATCTGAATGAAGCGCGTCCCGCGCATATAAAGCGCCGCGGCCAGACCGGTCATATCGCCGCAAACCCCGCCGCCCAGCGCGATGAATACCGCTCCGCGGTCCAGACCCGCCTTCACCGCATCGCGGCAGATTCCTTCGACCGAAGCCAGGTTTTTGGATTGCTCCCCTGCCTCGAAAACCGACAGCGAAACCTCGGCCGGCGCCTGTTTCAGCACCGAAAGAATCCGCTCGGCATACAGCGGCGCGGTATGGGTGTCCGCCACCAGCAGAACTTTCCGGAGCCGGATCAGTTCATGCAGATGTTCCAGAGGACAATTTTCTCCGACCCAGATCGGATAGGACCGATCTCCCAATTCAACTTGAATGTGTCTTTCCGCGATGCTCATCACTGTTCCCTCACCTGACCGCCCCACGACTTCACCCGTGCGGAAATGAATTCGATGATCCGGGCATGTTCCTCTTTGCCGGACCCGCTGATCCGCGGAATCGGCGAACCGAATTCGAACCAGACCGGCTTGTCCCGGCAGATCGGGCCCAGGTCTTTGACCAGTCGTCCGTTGGAAAGAAAATCGGTCCGAAGCGCCAGCGGAATGATCGGCACACCGGCATGTTTTGCCAGTTTGATCCCGATCGTGTTGAATTGCGACGGATCGAACACCGCCGAACGTGTGGCCTGCGGGAAAATCACCACGCTCTTGCCCGCTTTCAGCCGCTCGGCTCCGACTTCCATCACCACCTTGAAATCATCGCGCGGATTCACCCGGTCGACCGGGATACATTCCAGAAACCGCATGATGTGACCGAAATACGGCACGGTCAGCAGCGAACGTTTGATGACGAAGCAGAAATCCCGCCGCGGCCGTACAAATGCATGCATCAGACCGGTTTCCAGCAGACTCATGTGATTGCTGATAATGACTGCCGGCTCGGAAAATTCGGACAGATGGTTCAATCCCCGCAAATGAATTTTTCCGCCGCAGCTTTCGGTGATACGGATATTTCTGACGCCGTACTGCGATTGCAGTTCAGGCGTCAGAATGCCGGCCCGGGCCAGACTCCCGACCTTGGCAAAAACACTGAAATTACGCAGATAAAAGGAGAAACGCGAGCCCAGCAGAAGATAATCCCAGACACTGCGCGGGACATTTTCCGGCGTGTCGTAGGAATCTTCCCGGAACGGCGTATCGAACAGCAGCATCATACACTCCCGGCAGCTTCAGTCAAAGCCCGATAGGTGGTCCGCCCGTCATACAGGGCTTTGCCGACGATTACACCTTCGAGATTGTCCAGTTTCAGCGCCGCCAGCCGACCGGCATCCTCCGCCGAAGAAACGCCGCCCGAAGCAATGATCCGGCACTGCGGCACGGTCCGGCAGAGTTCCGAGGTCGGCCCGATGCTCGGACCGGTGAACGCTCCGTCGGTGGCGATATCCGTGAAAATGATGCGCCGCACGCCCAGTTCCACCACGCGGAGCGCCAGGTCCAGCGCCTTGACGGAACTGGTTTCCAGCCAGCCGCGCAATGCAACCATGCCGTCGCGGGCGTCAATGCCGACTACAACCCGGTCAGCACCGAAACGGGCTATGAAACTGCGGATCAAATCCTGATTCTCGCAGGCGGCAGTCCCCAGGATCACCCGGGAAATTCCCAGCGAAAAAACCTGTTCGGCATCCTGCTCGGTCCGAATACCCCCGCCCAGTTCGCAGGGAATGGAAACCGTTTCGCAAATCCGCCGGATCGAATCGATATTCACCGGATGACCCGCCTTGGCGCCGTCCAAATCGACCAGATGGATCAGCGGCGCGCCTTCCCGCTGCCAAACCGCAGCCTGGTCCGCGGGGGAGTCCCCGTAAACCGTTTCCCGGTTGTAATCTCCGCGGAACAGCCGGACACAACGGCCGTTTCTCATATCGATCGCGGGAAAAATCAGCATTCAGCACCTCCGCCGTTCCGGCATATTTCAACAAAATTCCGCAGCACCGTCAATCCGCAGTCCTGACTCTTTTCCGGATGGAACTGGGTGGCGAAAATCCGGCCCCGCCGCACCGCCGCGGCAAAGTCGATCATATAATGACACGTCGCCGCCGTATGGGATTCATCCTCCGGCTGCGCGTAATAGGAATGCACAAAATAGAAAAATGCGCCTTTCCGAATGCCGCGCAGGAACGGATTGCCCTCTTCGGGCACGATCGAATTCCAGCCGATCTGCGGGACCTTCAGTCCGCCGTCGGGAAAACGCAGTACCTTACCCGGGATCAGTCCCAGCCCCGCGACGCCGGGGGATTCCTCGCTGGAATCCAGCAGCATCTGCATGCCGAGACAAATCCCCAGCAACGGAATTCCGGCCGCGGTCCGCTCCCGCAGGAACGGGACCCAGCCGGACGATTCCAGATGATCCATGCCGTCGCCGAACGCGCCGACGCCCGGCAGGACCAGCCCCGCCGCTCCGGCCGCCTCGGAGGGCGTGCGAACCAGACGGACCGCGCCGCCGACATATTCCAAGGCCTTGGAAACACTCATCAGGTTTCCCATGCCGTAGTCGATCAGGGCAATGCCATTCATTGGCAGATCACACTCCGGAGAAAGCAGCGAATCCGCCGTCGACCGGGATCACCGTGCCGTTGACGAATCCGGACGCGCCGTCATCCACCAGCCAGAGCAGGGTGCCGGAAAGATCGTCCGGGGTGCCGAAACGGCCCATCGGAGTGTGGGTCAGGATCGTATTGCCGCGCGCGGTCAGAGAACCGTCCGGATTGGTCAGCAGCGTCCGGTTCTGATTGGTCAGGAAGAATCCCGGAGCAATCGCGTTGACCCGGATACCGACCTTGGACAGGTGGGTGGCCAGCCACTGGGTGAAGTTGCTGATGGCCGCCTTGGCGCCGCTGTAAGCCGGAATCTTGGTCAGCGGACGGAACGCGTTCATCGAGGAAATATTGATGATGATGCCTTTGCCGTTCAGCGCCATGTCGCGCGAGAAAACCTGGGTCGGCAGCAGAGTGCCGATGAAGTTCAGATTGAACACGAAGGAAATGCCGGCGGGATCGAGATCGAAGAAGGAAACCTTGCCTTCGGTCGGGCCCTGAGCGTCGGCTTTCTCCAGAAATTCTTTGGAGGTGGTGCCCTTCGGATGGTTGCCGCCGGCGCCGTTGATCAGAATGTCGCAGGGGCCGAGCTGGGCTTTGACCTGTTCATGCGCGGCCAGCAGGCTTTCCTTTTCCAGCACGTTGGCGGAAAGACCGATGGCGGTCCCGCCGCTGGCATTGATTTTTTCCGCCACAGCCTGGGCGGCTTCCAGTTTCAGGTCGAGGATGGCGACTTTCGCCCCGCACGCGGCCAGGGTTTCCGCCATGCAGCTGCACAAAATCCCGCCGCCGCCGGTAACGACTGCGGTTTTCCCTTTCAGATCCACTTTGAACGGCACACTCATTTTTTGCTCCTGTGTTAAGTTGTATGATTCAAGTGAAGGAAATTTTTTTCCAAAGACGGTACAATACCACGGAAAAACCGGTTTTTCAATGCGGGAAAGGAAAATTCCCGCCGGATTTACCGCGGATTGAAGATTTTGTAATTCCGCTCCGAATTGGTCACGACCCCTTTGGCGTTCGCCGGGTCGAACGGACCTTCCAGCAGCACGGTTTCGACATCGGTTTCCGTCAGCATCGGCGGATGGACCTCGCGGTAATACATGCCGTCGATCAAAATGCCGAGCTTCTTTTTCTCGACCCGGGCCACCGACAAGGCGCTCCAGAGCATCTTGCCGCGGGTGGTCAAGGTAAGCTTCAGATCGAAAAAGTCCGGATTGCCGGGACGCGGTATCATTTCCACTTTCTGAATGTCCCGCGAATGAATGAACGGATTTTTGTTGACGCAGATCGTCCCGCCGAAGAAACAGTCCACATCCATTTCCACCAGCTCGGCCCGTTTGTATTTGATCACCTCGTGAATGGTCACCACATAATGCGGCGTCTGGTCCACCGAATCCTGAAACGCCTTGTCGGGATCCGCCATAATCTCTTCGCAGGAACTCATTCCCGACAGCAGCACGGCGACGGACAGCAGTCCGAATATGACGGCAATGTTTTTCATCTTCATAAAAGTCTTCTCCGGGTTAAGGTTTTCTGTTGCAGTACAATACCGGACCAAACGGGGGAAGTCAAGTTTTTTTACAAAGATTTCCCTGAAAAACCGCCGGTCAGGAGCGCGCGGCGGCAAAAGTGTAAAGCGCCATCGCCCCCAGCATCAGGATCGACATCAGCAGACGCCGCAGCCAGATCCGGCCCGCGACCTGCGGTTCGCTTTTTTCCAGCCCCAGACGCACCAGAATCACGCCCAGCAGGACCGAGATGATCCCGCGGCCCGCCTGAATGACGCCCCCGAACACCACGTCCAGCAGTCCGAAACTCGTCATCAGAAAAATCATCGCGGAAAAATACAGCACGCCGTAAGGCACCGCCGCTTTGAATTCCCCCGGACCCGGCCGGTATTTCCACAGAAACGGCAGCACCGCCAGCCCCAACGCCGTATAGCATACCCCGATCACCCCGAAAGAGTTGAGCAGCATCGACCCTCCCGGCATCAGCAGCATCATTTCCGTAAGACAAATATCGCAGAGCGCATAGAAAGTCACCGCCGACAGCAGCCAGAACACGCTCGATTTCGACATGTGCCCGCCGGAAAGATTCATCCCCACCGCCGCCGTCGTGCAGAACACCACCGCGACCCACTGCAGCGGCAGCACCCTTTTCCCCAGCAGCGCGGCAATCAGCGCCAGCACGATGATCTTCAACCCCAGCAGCGACGCCGCCCGGGACGCCTCCACCTGGCGCAGCACCATGAAGAAACTCGTCTGCCCGATCAGGAAAAAAAACACCTCGCCCGACAAATAATACAGAAACCGTCCGCTCCACGGAATCTCCAGAAAAATGCAGCCGAACAGCAGCATGACCACGCCGCCGAGGGCCATCACCAGCTGGGAGAACACCGCCAGCTTCACCGGGTCTTTATATTCTCGGATGAACGCACGGGAAAAAATAAAACTGCAGCTCATCAGCAGCGCGGACAATGCCCCCGCCGCAATCCCGAAAACCATTTTCCATATCTCTTTCCGCCCGCCTGCGGGACGTATTGATGAAAGAACAATATACTCCGGAGCGGCCCCCTTTGCAAGCATCGAATCCTTTTCCGGAGGGAGGGAAAACCGGATTTTTCCGTTTTTTTCATTTCCAGACTTGATTTTCCGAAAAAGAAAATTACATTTCGGGATAATCATGCGCCATCGTTGGCGTAACAGACTTTTCTGTAAAAAAACTAAGGAGTTGGAAAATGAAACGTCGCTATGTCGTCTGCGGAGTTTCCGGACGGGCCATCGGAATGTGGATCAAGCCCATGTATGCCGCGTTCAAAGATTATGCCGAACTGGTCGGAATGCTGGATATCGACCCCCAGCGTTTCGTGGTATGCAAGAATGACGTTCCGGAAACCAAGGATGTCCCGACCTACAAGCCCGAAGAGTATGACAAGATGATCGAGGAAACCAAGCCGGATGCCGTGTTCGTGGTCAGCCGGGACTGCTTCCACGCCCATTACATCATCAAGTCCCTCGAAAAGAACCTGGACGTCATCACCGAAAAACCGATGACCACCAACTGGGAAGACAGCATCCGCGTCCGCGAAGCCGAAAAGAAATCCAAGGGCAAAGTGATCTGCACCTTCAATTACCGCTACAATCCGCAGCACCGGCTGATCCGCGAACTGGTCCTGGCCGGTAAAGTCGGGCGCGTCACCCACGTCGACCTGAACTGGTACATCGACATCAAGCACGGCTCCAGCTACTTCCACCGCTGGAACCGCATGCGTGAAAACTCCGGCAGTCTCTCCATCCACAAGGCCAGCCATCACTTCGACTTGGTGAACTGGTGGATCGGCTGCTCCGATCCGCAGACCGTCCACGCTTTCGGCGCCCTCAATCACTACGGCCCGAACGGTCCGTTCAACCCGTCCAAAAAAGACGGACGTCACTGCAGCGACTGCGCAGAACGCCAGAAATGCGCCTACAAGGCCCGCTGGGAAAGCCGCTCCTCCGCCATCAAGGTACACGACGACCATTTGGATTTCTTCGATGAATCCCGCGGTCTGCTCTACACGCCGGAAATCTATCGGCCCGACATGTGCATGTTCGATTCCGAGATCAACATTCACGACACCATCGTCGCCAATGTCAAATACGCCAACGGCGTCCTGCTCAACTATTCCGCCAACTTCTCCACCCCGTATGAAGGCTATCGCCTGGCCATCAACGGCACCCACGGCCGCATCGAAGCCGAGGAATGGGGCGGCGCCGGCTCCACCGCGTTCCCCTGCCCGCGCAAGGATGACCACTACGTCGATTACTATCCGATCTTCGGCTCCCGTGAACGTCTCTGGGTCAAACCCGGCATCGGCGGCCACGGCGGCGGCGACTCCGGCATCAAGGAAGACATCTTCATGGGCGTCGATCCTGATCGGCCCTACGACATCCTGGCCAATTCCAAGGACGGTCTGGCTGCGATCTCCATCGGCGACGCCGTCTTCAAATCCATCACCGAGGAACGCATCGTCGACCTCACCGACGTGATGAAACACTGATCCGGGTTCCGGTCAAAAACCAACCCCCTGTTCCGAGTCCGGGACAGGGGGTTTTCTTTCGGATGCAAAAGCAAAAATTTTTCAATCCGGAACCGGCAGGCAGCACAGCGCGCCGGGCAGATCGAATTTCCGTTTTTCCGGCGTAAACACTCCGTCGCAATACCGGAAGAAAGTAACCGTATTGGAAGTCTCATTGCAGCAGACGAATTCCGTTCCGCCCGGAAGGAAATTCACGTCGCGCGGACTCACACCCGCGCAGGGAACGATCTCCCGCAGCTCCAGACCGCCGTCCGAAGCGACCGCATAACAGGCAAAGGATTCATGGCCGCGGTTGCTTACGCACAGGAAACGTCCGTCCGGAGAAAGCCGCACCGCCGCCACCTTGCTGTATTCGCGGAAATCCGCCGGCAGCGTCGGCAGCGTCACCCGATGGGTCAGCGTGCCGTTCCGGTAATCCAGCACGGAAACCGTATTGTCCAGTTCGTTCGCCAGCCACGCCGCAGTGCCGTCCGGTGAAAACAGCAGATGCCGCGGACCCGCGCCCGGATTCACGCTGTGATAATGGAAAACCGGTTCGGGTTCGATCCCTTTGCCCGGAGTGAACGCAAAGAGCTGCACCTCGTCCAGTCCGAGGTCGACGATGCACAAATATCTGCCGTCGGGCGTGAACACCGTGCAGTGAGCATGGGAACGGTCCTGCCGGGCGGAATTCGGTCCGAGCTTGCCGTGCGTTTCAAAATACCGTTCGGACTCCGGACCGCCGAACACGCCGTCCTTCAGGCGGAATTCGTTGAACGAACCGGAGCTGTAATTGGCGCAGTAGAGAAATTCCCCCGCCGGATCGGTCGTCAGATGACAGCTGGAAAGCCCGTGCGTCGGCCGCCGGTCGAGAAATTCCGGCGAACCGTCCTCGCGAATCCGGTAAACGCCCGCAAAATTCTCCTCGCCCTTCGACACCGAATACAGCAGTTTCCGGTCCGGCGAAAACGCCAGATAACTCGCCCCGCGCAACGGTTCGAAAAACACTGATTCCGAATCCGCAGAGTAACCGTAGATTCCGCCGCGCGCCTCCTGTGAATTGGCCGCAATGTAATATGCCGTTTTCATCTTCTCATTCTCCCGGTTGGTTTCAGGCAATATACACGCCACGGCGGATAAATGCAAACCCGGCACGGAATTTTCCGTCCGGCAGTTGCAGATCGCTCTCCGCCGTGCTATAATATGCCCGGAAAGAGGAAAAACATGTCTTACGCAGAAATGAAAGAACGCTTCGCAGCGTCGAAATTCCGCTCGCGGTTCAAATTGACCCGCGCCGACCGGGCCTATCTGGCGGCAAAGAGCTGGGACGTGATCCGGGCGCAGACCGCGCGGATCATCGGCGAACGGCTCGCCCCGGCGTTTCCGGACAATGATGGGAAACAGACTCCCATGCGGGGCCATCCCGTCTTCAAGGCGCAGCACGCCACGGCGACCTGCTGCCGGGGCTGTCTGGCCAAATGGCATCGCATCGAACGCGGCCATGCTTTAACCGAAGCGGAACAGACCTATGTGATCGAAATGATTCTCGGCTGGCTGCACGATCACGCCGGCGACCTCTCGGAATTTCCGCATACTCCGGACCTGTTCGATTCGACTCGGGAAAGCACCAATACCGAACTGCTTTGAGCCGGAATTCACTGCCAGCTCAGGAGCGCCTCGACGGTGAATTTCGGGATGTGAAGCGTGTCCTGTTCGTCCAGATAATATTTCGCATCACCGTCGGCGGGAATGTCCTCGGCGACGGGCGATTCGGCGGGATAGCCCAGTGCAATCAGATAAACAATCCGCTCCGGATCGGGAAAATTCAGAATCGCGGCGACTTTTTCGGGCTCGAACGAACCCAGCCAGCAGCAGCCGATCCCGCGTTCCCAGGCGGCGAACTCAATACTCTGAATCGCCGCACCGGCATCCGCCCAGAGATGTCCGGACGGTTTTTCCGTGGCCGCGACGGCGAGAAACGCGGTCGGGGAAGTCACCCCGGGAACCGGCGTCCGGCGCGGTTTGACCTGTCCGGCATAAAAGGTATGCGGCAGAATCGCGGCGACTTTTTCCGGCGAGAGCACGGCGATATAGCGCAAGCGCTGGCGGTTCGAGGCGCACGAGGCGCAGCGTGCCGCATCGATCATCGCGGCGATGTCCGCTTTGGCAATGGGTTTCTGTGAAAATTTCCGGATGGTCCGGCGGTTCAAAAGTTCCTTCAGTTCCATCTTATTTCTTCTCCATCAACAAATCGCTGATCGCGGGGGGAACCCGAACCGGTTTGCCCTCGCGGGAAATACACGCATGAATCGTATGTCCTTCGGCAAGCAGTTTGCCGCTGCAATGAATCTCGCATTCAATGCGGACGCGGACCCCGCGGCACTCGGCGACCCGGCCGGTGATTTCCAGAACATCCTCGAAATGCGCCGGGGCTTTGTAATGACAGACGGCCTCGATCACGGGGAGCGCGTAGCCGTGCTCTTCCATTTCCTGATAACTTTCGCCGGCGGCGATCATCACTTCCGTTCGGAACATCTCGAAATATTTGAGATAATTGGCGTAGTAAACCACGCCCATCTGATCGGTGTCGGCATACGGCACGCGATAGCGCAGCACGGTCGCGCGGCTGAGCTGAATGTCCTTTGCCTTGACCGTCTTCAGAATGAACTCGAGGGTCCGTTCCAGGTCCATTGCGCTGTTGTCGAGAAAAACCGCATCCTCGGCCTGCCGCAGCGGAGCGGTTTCGCGATTGCGGTCCTGTTCGTCGCGCGCGGCGATCTCCGCGGCGACACGTTTCAGCGCGGCATCGTCGAACGGTTCGCCGCTCTGTTTGAGGCGGCGTTCCGCGCGGACTTCCGGCGAGGCGGTGAGGAAGAATTTATGACGCGCATCGGGAAAAATCGCGGTGCCGATGTCGCGGCCCTCCATCACGATCCGGCGTTCGCCGGCAAGATTCCGCTGGACATCCAGCAGCCAAGCGCGGACTTCCGGAAAAGTGGCGATTTTCGAGGCTCCGGCGGAAATTTCCTGCGTATGAAGCGCATCACCCGGACACTTGCCGTCGATCTCCACCTCGAATTTCGCACCCTCAGGCACAAAACGGCAGGTCAAAATCGTCTGTTTCAGGAAATCGGGCATGGCCGCAGCGGTCATTTCGTCCGGCCCGTGTCCGAGCTGCTTCCATTTCCAGGCCAGCGCGCGGTAAAGTGCACCGGTATTGACATAAGGGACCCGCAGCCGTTCGGCAATCAGTTTCGCAACGGAACTTTTTCCCGAAGCGGCGGGACCGTCGATCGCAATCACGTTGGCAGACATTTCGAGACTCCTTTCGCTCAGACCAGTTCGTTGAAATAGACCGGTTCGCAGCCGTGGTTCTTCATGACCTCGCACGCGGCGTACAGACCGTCGAAATATTCGGGAATATAGTTCACGTAATGCCGGTAGGCATACTGTTCATGGGACCCGAGCAGGATTTTCTGCTGTCCGTCCGCGAGCTTTCCTTCCAGCGTGCCGCGGATGCCCGCGATATCGGCCTTGAACAGGTTGAGGATGATGTCGACCGGGATTTCATACTGGTCGAATTCCGGGTTTGCGGCGAACGAACCGCCGGTGGGGACGGCAAAGAATTTCATGCCCTGCTCCCGCATGAATTTCCGGGCGGAATCGGCGGCGTCGAAATAATGGAAGATCACCGGCGCGATGAGCGCGGATTCCCCGGCGATCCGGACCATTTCCCGACGCCACTGTTCGTAATGTTCGGCGATTTTTTCGGGATAGGCCTTGGAATAGGGGTTTTCCGGAAATTCGCTCCGGCCGTGGAACGCAAAGCGCAGCCAGTCGGAATTGGCCTCGAATTCCGGCCGGTAACGGTCGGGAAACTGCGAGATGTCGAATTCCGGATGGTGCCAGTTGTGAAAAAAGGTGTTGAGCGTGAATTTCGTGCCGAAACGTTCATGCGCGCGCTTCAGCCCGGCAAGATAGAAGCTGTCGAAGATCGAGGCGAATCCGTGCCGGAAAATGTCATCGAAGAAAAACACGTTGTCATCGATGAAGAAATTGTACATCCTGCCTTCGGGAATGGTTTTGATCATAATCGAAACTCCTTCTGCTGAGATTTTCACTGCATGCTCATGGCGGCCGGCTGGAAAAACGGCTCCGCGGGCATCACGGTCGGCGTTTCCAGCGGCGGACGGGTGTCCACGATTCCCCAGCGGCGGGAAACCGGCCAGAAAATCATCACTGCCAGACCGACCATGTTCCGACGCGGGATGAAGCCCCAGTTGCGGCCGTCCAGACTGAAATTGGTATTGTCGCCCAGCGCGAAATAATGTCCCTCGGGCACGGTCAGTTCGCCGCCGAGCGAAAGCAGACCGTCCGCCTTGTGTCCCTGATAACCGCCTTTGAGCGAATAAATCTTCTTAAACGCATCGGAAAATTCCCAGGCGGGGCGGAATTCCTTTTCCCCTTTGGGCCGGATCATCAGGATATTGTCGGAAATCTGGAGCGTGTCGCCGGGCAATCCGACCAGACGTTTGATGTAGTAATACCCGCCCAGCGGCTGCGTCGGAGACGACAGAGTTTCGGTATTGAACACAATGACGTCGCCGCGTTTGAACGGACGGAAAAACAGGCTGAACCGCTCGACGAACACGTGGTCGCCGGTGGAAAGCCAGCCGTCGCAGAAAATCTCCCCGCTCCGGTAAAAAGGTTTCGGCTTCGGCAGATACCGCAGGACCTGAGCGAGATAATCCCCCGGCACGGTATAGACGTCGTTGCCGAGATAGAAGTCCGAGACCGTGGAAATCAGATTCCTGCTGCGCATCCGGTAATTGGTGGTGACCGGACCGTCGTTTTTCACCCGGACTTTCGCCGCGGAAGCCTGAAGGGGCATCAGGCTGCGGACCAGCGGCGACATGAACGGCCGGGAGGCTTCCCGGTCGACATAATGGATTCCGAACAAAGTCGGCTGCATGCTGCTGGTCGGGATGCGGAACGGCTGAATATACAGCGCGCGAATTCCCCCCGCGACCGTGCAGGCGACCACCAGCACGTCGAGAAAGTTCCGGATTTTGTGCGGCAGATCGTTTTTCGGCAGCAGGCGTTCAAGCCGGGTTTCACAGGCGGCCAGCGCTTCCGTATCGGCCGCCGTACCGGCGGGAGAACACTGCTTGAGCTCGGCCCGGAGCTCCTGCAGCTCCTTCCGGGTCCGGTCGTCCAGAATATCATCGTCGCAGTCCAGCCGGTAGACCGTGCCGTTGAGCAGTTCCCGCAGGTGTTTTTTCTGTTTGTGCTTCCGCCAGAGTTTTGCAAACATCATGCCGTCCCCTCATGCCGCGGGGTTTTTCCGGCCGGACCGCATGACCAGATGCTGGATCAGAAAATAAGCCGCCGTGAAGACGACCAGAAACGCGATGATCCAGCCGTAATGCCGATGCAGCAGTTCCTTGCCGCGATTGACCATTTCCAGCGCGGTCATGTTTCCCGCCAGATGGCCGAAATACCAGCCGATCAGGGCGAGGATTGCGGTCCATATCCCGGCGCCGAGCGCGGTGAACAGCGTAAAGCGTCCCAGATTCATCCGGGAAAGGCCCGCGGGAATGCTGATCAGCTGACGGATCGCCGGCAGCAGACGGCAGACAAACGTGGCAAGATCGCCGTATTGACGGAAAATCTCTTCCGCCCGGTCCAGATGCTGTTCCTTCAGGAAGAAATATTTGCCGTATTTGTGCAGAAAGGGACGTCCCAGCCAGATCGACAGTCCGTAATTGACATACGCCCCGACCATGGACCCGGTCAGACCGATGACGACAGCAAGCACCAGGTCCAGCCACGGAATATGGGTGGAAAGCATCCCGCGGTAAGCCAGAAAACCGGCGGGAATCATCACCACTTCGCTCGGAAACGGGATGAAGGAACTCTCCACCGCCATAAAAACAAAAATCAGGATGAATCCCCAGACCGCAGCATGCTGCATGGCCAGATCAAGGTGAGACGCAATCAGTTCCGTCATAAAAAAACTCCCGTAAATAACTTTTCCCGTTTGTAAAAGCTCAATGACATGATACATTACACTGATTTCCGGATTTTTCCAGAGTCAAGATCAAAAAATATGGATGGAAATACAAAATTATGCACGGAATCGCTTTCACACTGTTCGGTTTTCCCGTTCACTGGTACGGGATCATGGTCGCCGCGGGCTTTCTGGCCTCGCTCGCAGTCCTGCAATACAAGCGGGCCTATGCCCGCATGACCTCCGATCAGATCATCGACCTGAGCATCATCGTGGTGGTCTGCGGCATCGTCGGCGCCCGGATCGCTTACGTAATTCAGTTCTTCGATCAGTTCCGGGGCAACTTCTGGCGGGTCTTCCGCATCGATCAGGGCGGACTGGTCTTCTACGGCGGCTTCATCCTCGCCGCGCTGGTGATCTTCCGCTACGTCCGCAAACACAAACTCTGCATGTCGCGCATTCTCGACATCTGCGCGCCCGCCATGGCGATCGGACACGCCTTCGGCCGCATCGGCTGCTTCATTCAAGGCTGCTGTTTCGGCATTCCGTGCAAGGCCTTCGGAGTGGTCTATCCCTCCGGGACCGCGCCCGCGGCGAGATACCCCGACATAAATTCCGTTGCGGAAAATATCAGCCGCGGCTCCGGCGCGGTGGCGTCCTCGGTCCCCCTGCTCCCCGTTCAGCTGCTGGAATCGGCAGGCAATCTCCTGCTGGGAATCACGCTGCTCCTGCTGTTCCGGAAAATCCGCAAAACCGGCATGATCGCCGTCTGCTATTTCTTCGGCTACGCCGTGCTCCGGTTCGTTCTGGAATTTTTCCGCGGCGACCACACCGACCGGATTCTCGGCATGACCCGCGCCCAGCTGGTCGGACTGTTCATCATGATCCCCATCGGGATTTTCTGCCTCTTCTACTTCAAAAAGCACGGGGAAGATGTCAACACCGAACCCAGCGTATGAAATCCTGACTTTTCAGGTGCCCGAACAGTTCTCCGGCATGCGGCTGGACCTCTGTCTGGTCCGGTTCTGCCCGGAACGTTCCCGGCGGCGCATTCAGGCGCTCATCAACGACAAGCACGTCAAGGTGAACGGCTCGATCTGCGACCGTCCCAAGACCGCCGTCGCCGCCGGTGATGTGCTGGAACTCGAAAACGTGCCCGACGAACTGCCCCCGCAGGAAGCCGAACCCGAAAACATCCCGCTCGACGTGCTCTACGAGGACGATTCCCTGCTCGCGGTCAACAAAGCCGCCGGGATGGTGGTGCATCCCGCCGTCGGCAACTGGACCGGCACCCTGGTCAACGCTCTGCTCGGACGCGACTCCGGCGATTTCAGCGAAATGGACCCGCTCCGGCCCGGCATCGTCCACCGGCTCGACAAGGATACCTCCGGCTGTCTGGTCGTCGCCAAGACCCCTGCCGCGCTGACCGCACTTTCCGATGCGTTTGCCGAGCGCAGGACCGCAAAAACCTATCTCGCCGTCGTCTGCGGATACCTCGTCCCGAAAGAAATCGAAATCCGCACCCGGATCGACCGTCACCCCGTGGACCGCAAACGCAGAACGGTCGTCACCGAAGGCGGCAAGGAAGCCCACTCCGCCTGCAAAGTGGTCCGCGAGGGATATATCAACGGCGTTCCGGCGAGCCTGGTCGAGGTGAGAATCTTCACCGGACGCACCCACCAGATCCGGGTGCACATGAGTCATATCGGCCATCCGGTGGCGGGCGACGAAATGTACGGCGGGGCCAGACGGCTGCCCGCGCCGCGTCAGATGCTTCATGCGTGGAAACTGACGCTGCCGCACCCCGTCACGGGCGAACCGCTTTCGCTGGAGGCGCCGCTCCCGGCGGATTTCGCCGGATATCTCGCGGGCATGACCCCGGCGCCGTGACCGGATTTATCTCTGCCGTACAAACCAAATACGATTTCGCCAGGCCCGGTCGCCGATTTTTCAATCGGAATGAAGAATTTTTCCTGATTAAATTATTTTTACAGTTGTTTCTGAAAAAAAGCATGTTACATTACTTCATAAGAAGCGGCAGGTAACGGGTACCGCCGTAAAAATCAACCATCCCAAACCTTGGAGGCGGCAGTATGAAAGGATTTGCAATGCTCGGCGTTGGAAAAACCGGATGGATCGAAAAAAACAGACCTGCGTGCGGACCGCTGGATGCAATCGTGCGTCCGCTGGCGGTGGCACCCTGCACCTCGGATGTTCACACCGTCTGGGAAGGCGCACTCGGTGAACGGACCGACATGATTCTCGGTCACGAGGCGTGCGGCGTGATCGATGAAGTCGGCTCGCTGGTCAGGGACTTCAAGCCCGGCGACCGGGTGATCGTTTCCGCCATCACTCCCGACTGGGGTGATCTCAACAGCCAGCGCGGCTATGCCATGCACTCCTCCGGCATGCTGGCGGGCTGGAAATTTTCCAATTTCAAAGACGGCGTTTTCGGTGAATTTTTCCACGTCAACGAAGCGGACGCGAACCTGGCGCTGCTGCCGGACGGCATGGACCCCGGCGTCGGAACGATGGTCTGCGACATGATGCCGACCGGGTTTCACGCGGTGGAACTGGCGGACGTCCAGTTCGGAGACGACGTGGCGGTCATCGGCATCGGTCCGGTCGGTCTGATGGCGGTGGCAGGCTGCGCTCTGCGCGGCGCGGCCAATATCTACTGCGTCGGCACCCGCGCCAAATGCCGCGAAGTCGCTGCCGCTTACGGAGCCACCGGATTCCTGAGTTACAAGGACGGCGACCTGGCCGAACAGATACTCTCCCTCACGCACGGCAAGGGCGTGGACCGCGTCTGCATTGCCGGCGGAAACGTGGATACCTTCGATGCGGCGGTCCGCATGCTGAAACCCGGCGGCATCATCGGTTCGGTCAACTACCTCGGCAGCGGCGATTTCATCAAAATCCCGCGGATCGAATGGGGCTGCGGCATGGGTCACAAGCAGATCCGCTGCGGGCTGATGCCCGGAGGACGCCTCCGCAGCGAAAAACTCGCCGCACTGATCACCGCGGGACGAATTGATCCGGGACTGATGATCACGCACAAATATCAGGGTTTCGAACACATGGAAGAAGCCTTGATGCTGATGCGGTCCAAATCGCCCGATCTGATCAAACCGGTGGTCTATATCGACTGACCCTGAATCAAACCTTTACTCATCCCGGCGCGGCCAAGCGGTTCCGCCGGGATGAATTTTTAAATTCCGTGATTCGCCCGGACGGAAGCTGACGGAGGGTGCTAGATTCCTTTGAATGCCAGATAAAGCAGTTCGACCGGCCAGAACACGAGGTCGACCGCGATCGACGGCACGACCCACACCGCCCGCCAGAAAACCGCCGGATGAGACTCGATCCGGGATGGACGCAACAGCAGATCGTTTTCATCCGGGAGATAGAAGCAATACCGGTCGTCTTTCCGTCCGGCCGGGATCAGCAGCAGCGGATAACCGAACTCGCGAAGTTCGAACGGACCGGATAAATATTTCCGGTCTTCGGGATGAATGCGCAGAAATTCCTTCTCCCGAGCCGCGATCTCTCTCCAGTCGGGCGGCCTGCCGCCGGAAAAACGGACCGGGAAATACGGCAGATACGGCAGGCCGGTTTTTTCCACTTTGAACCGGCGGGCTTTGTCGGTGAAAACGATCCGGTACCGCATTCGCGCCGACCCGGGCGGCGGAGTATCGGTACCGACCGGGTAAGTCAAATGGTGGTGTCGGACGGTTTTCCAGCAGGGAATGGTCCGCCGGAAATCGAACGGAAAACAATAGAAGATTTCCGTTTCGGTCCCGGTGAATTCGAGCTGCCGGGTTTCCGGATCGAACTTGAATTTCCGGTTTTCCGTGCGGTGTTCGGTCTGGCACCAGAAATCTTTGCTGACCGACGAAATCGTGCAGCACCCTCCGGTCAGAAACAGCAAAGACAGAAACAAGACGATGATCGAAACACGGGACCGCCATTTCCGGAACAGTGAAACCGCCTCCCGGAAGATCAGATACAACGCTCCGATCGGGATCATCGTGAACCAGATGTATAACCAGCCGAGACAATACGCGCAAAACAGCGCCATGCCGTTTTCCGGGCCGTGCCCCACTTGAACAGACAAATACATTTCTCCGGCAACGTATCCCCAAGTGATCAGCATCAGCATCAGCCACGGAATCGGGGAATAATGACCCGGCTTCTTCCCCCAAAACCACTGCGGCCGGAACCAGTGACACATGCAAAGCGCGATCGGCAGATCGAGAAAAACAACCGTCGCGAGAACCTCGCTCAAGAAACTCCATTTCGAGTTCCATGCCGCCTGGTCGAAAATCAGAACCAGCGCGACCGGCAGGATCAGCAGCAGCGAACAGACGACAATCCTGCCGGCCTTCATTTATCGGCCCTCCACGATCAAGTACGCGGGCAGACCGGAAACACCGAATTTTTTCAAGACGCCGGCGATCTCCGGATCGGAAATATCCGTGGCGTCGAACTTGACGAAAATGAATTTTTGGAGCTCGGAAACGACTTCCGGCGCTTTGAACGTGGTCTGTTCCATCGCCTTGCAGTTCTTGCACCATTCCGCGCGGAAATCCAGCAGGACGGGTCTCTTTTCGAGAGCGGACTGCCGCAGGGCGGATTTCAGACCGGCGATATTTTTTTCCGAAGCGTCCGCTCTGGCGGTGCCGACCTCGAATGCGAGGTAACCGTAATACAGTCCGAGCGCAATGATCGCAGTTCCGAAAGCGTATTTGACATATTTCATCCAGCCGCCCGGTTTCGGCATCGCCGCGAATCCGCCGGCCAGCAGCGGCCACGGAAACGCCATGCCCAGCCCCAGCACCAGCGGCAGAAACAAGCCGGCCGATTCGCCGGAATTATACATTTTCCCCGCCTGGATCAAGGCCGCGACCACCACCGGCGCCACGCACGCGCCCGCCAGCAGCGCCGCCACCGCGCCCATCAGGAAAATCCCCGCGTAACGTGTCCCGGAAAGATGCAGATTCGAGCCGAAACGGGAAAAATCCAGCAGAAAAACATCGAACAGAGACAATCCCAGCCCGATGAACAGCAGCGCCACGAGCGCATTGAACCACCAGACCGAATCGATCACGCCGAAACTGCTGCCGGTCAGCACCACGACAATGCCCAGGATTCCGTAGGAAAGCGCGATGCCCGCCCCGTAAGTCAGTCCGCGCAGCAGACAGTGCCGGCGGCTGCCGTCCCTCGCCCCGATGATCGCCAGGTTGATCGGGATCATCGGCAGCACGCACGGCGTCAGATTCAAAGCCATGCCGCCGAGAAAAGTCAGCAGCAGAATCAGCCAGAAACTTTTTCCGGCAAAACTCAGGAACCGTTCGCGTTTTTCCCCTTTGAGAAACTCCATGAACCGAGGCGCGGTGATATATCCGGATTCCGAACGCAGGACCTCGAACGCGGGAAACGCTTTTTCCGAAACGGCACCTTGCGGAGAAATGGAATCGTCTTTACCGAAAACCAGCGGAACGGGAGTCGTTACAGACTCGAATTTCGGCAGGATCATCTCCCCGGAACCCGGCAGAAAACAGACACCGGGCGCCTCGGCGGACGCTTTGGCGCAGCCCTGCCATTCGACTTTCAGTTTCAGCGGGAAATCCCAGCGCTGTGCCCGGAAACTCCAGACCAATTTCCGGCCGCCCGGATAAATCTCGGTTTTCCCGGAAAATTCGTCGTCGTAAGATACGGCCGGAGGCACGGCGGCGGGTTCGATGATTTTTTCCCCGGCGGTCAGCTCGACCGAGGTCGCTTTCCGGTACAGATACTCTCCTGCCGGAACAGCCGCAATGACTTCGATCTTGTTTTTTTCGAGTGTGTAAGTCCACACCGGGTCCGAAGCGGACAGTCCCGCGGTCAGCGTGAACAGGATCAGCAGTGCAATTTGTTTCATAAAGAACTCCTCCCCCTGATTTTATGAAATTGCTGCGGAAAAAGCTGCTGTTCTTATTTTTTCGGCAGCTCCCGGACAAATTCGCCGATTTTCGCCAGCGCCTCCTTGATTCCCTCCATCGAAGTGGCGTAGGAACAGCGGACAAAACCCTCCCCGCAGGCGCCGAACGCCGAACCGGGCACGACCGCGACTTTCTTGCGCATCAGCAGTTCGCGGGCAAATTCCATCGAGCTCAATCCGGTGGAAGTGATGTTCGGGAACACGTAAAACGCGCCGCGCGGCTTGAAACAGCGCAGTCCCATGGAATTGAACCCTTCCACGATCACGTTGCGGCGGTCGCGGTATTCCATGCGCATGGCTTCCATGTCCGGACGCCCCGAACGGAGCGCCTCGAGCGCGGCTTCCTGCGCGGTGATCGGCGCGCACAGCATCGAATACTGATGAATCTTCATCATCGCGTCGATCAGTTCGGCTGGGCCGCAGGCGAAACCGATGCGGAATCCGGTCATTGCGAACGCCTTGGAAAACCCGTGCAGGAAAACCGTGCGTTCCTTCATTCCCGGCAGCGCGGCGATCGTCTCCATGAAACCGTCGTAAGTGAGCTCGGAATAAATATGGTCGGCCAGCACGATCAAATCGTGTTTGGCGGCGATTTCGGCAATGCGCCGCATCCGGTCGGGCGAAAGTGCCGCACCGGTCGGATTGCAGGGAAAATTGAGCAGAATCGCCCGCGTTTTGGGCGTGATGGCCCGTTCCAGATCGTCCGGTTCGAGCGCAAAATCATTTTCTTCGCGCGTTTCCACCGCCACGGGCACGCCGTGCGCCATTTTCACCTCGGCATTGTAGGAAACGTAGCAGGGTTCGTGATAGACGATCTCGTCGCCGGGACTGGTAATGGCGCGAATGACGAGGTCGAGCGCCTCGCTCACGCCGACCGTGACGATACATTCGCACGCGGGATCGTAATGCACCTTGAAATCGGACGCGAGATATTTGCAGATTTCTTTGCGCAGAGAAAGCATTCCGAGGTTGGAAGTGTAATGCGTATGTCCGCGTTCGAGGGAATAGAGCGCATTTTCGCGGATGCCCCACGGAGTGACGAAATCCGGCTCGCCGATGCCCAGCGAGATCACGTCTTTCATTGTACTGACGAGGTCGAAGAAATCGCGGATGCCGCTCTTGGGCAGCGCGGCAATGTGAGGCGCCACCAGCGGACGTTTTTCACGGGGTGATCTGGAGCCGCTCATGGTCGTCCTCCTCCTGCATCAGTTTTCCCCCCTCTTTGTATTTTTTCAGCAGGAAATGGGTAGAGGTCGAAAGCACGCCGTCGATGGTGGACAGCTTGCTGGAGACAAAATACGCCACTTCATTGAGGGTGCGTCCGGTGACTTCCGCCTGAAGATCGTAGGCGCCGGACATCAGATAGAGCGACGAGACCTGCGGGAAACGGCTGATGCGCCGGGCGATCTTGTCGAAACCGCCTTCGCGTTCCGGTTTGACTTTGACCTCGATGATGGCTTTCACGGCAGTTTCCGGCAGTTCGCTTTCATTGAAGATCGCCTGATAGCCGATGATGATGTTTTCCCGCTCCAGAATCTGAATTTCATTTTCGACTTCAGCGGCAGACGCGTCGATTCTTTCGGCGATATCTTCTGCCGTAAGACGTCCGTTTTCGCCGAGAAGACGCAAAATGTTCTTTCTCAATTCCGTTTTTTCCATGTCAATGACTCCTGTGGATGAATGGAGCGGTCAATATACTTCAAAAATATGAAAAAGCAATGTGCAAAAATTTTTTGAATTTAAAAAAGCCTCTGTGCAGCAAAGAAAATGATCGAGGCGACCGGAGCGGTTACAAACAAACTGTCCACCAGATCGAACACGCCGCCGATGCCGGGAATGGTTGCGCCGGAATCCTTTATGCCGGCGGCACGTTTGAGCACGGATTCCATCAGATCGCCGGCCACGCTGCCGAAAAACATGCAGACCCCGGTGATCACCGCCAGCGGCAGAGTCTTCAGCACGATCAGCTGCGGCAGCCAGGCATGAAATCCCAGCGCCAGCAGAATGGTGATGAACAGACCGCCGGCCGCGCCTTCCCAGGATTTGCCCGGACTGATCGAGGGAACCATCTTGTGATTGCCGCCCTTCATCAGTTTGTTGCTCACGGTTCCGACCACATACGCGCCGATGTCGCCGATCTTGGTCAGCAGGACGAAAACCAGAAAATAATAGTTTATCTTTTGCGGATATTTGGAAAACATGGAACCGACTATGTAGATACAGACAATGAGAAACACCGGCAGCATCACGAAAGCGGAGACAATCAATGTATTGAACCATTTGCGGATCCGTTCGCCGGAATTCCGGGAAAAAAGAATGAACAGCGGACCGCTCAATGCAGCCGGAATGCTCAAAAACCAAGTTATCCAAATAAGTATATCTATCTTAAATACACCCATCCATGCAACGATCGCGATCAGTGTGCAGACCGCGGCGGCAAAATAATGGTAAGTTTTCATGCCGATATTTTTGACGATATTGCAGACTTCGAGGACCAGAGTGAAAGTCAGCAGACAGCACAGCAGCAGGAAAACGATCCAGCTGTAAGGTGTCGGCGCAAAAATCGCCGCACTGAACAAAAACAGCAGGACGATCGTGCTGAATAAACGTTTTATGAACATGTTACCGACCTCCGAACCGGCGGTTTCTTTTCTGGAAGACGTCGATGGCCTTGTTCAGTTCGTCCAGCGTGAAATCCGGCCAGTAAATATCCGTGACATAAATTTCCGCATAGGAAAGTTCCCAAAGCAGAAAGTTGCTCAACCGCAGTTCGCCGCTGGTGCGGATCAGCAGATCGGGATCGGGAACTTCCGGCAGATAAAGATTCTGTGCAAACAGTTCTTCATCAATATCGTCAGGAGAAATTTCTCCCTTCAGCACTTTCCGTGCGATTTTCTGAGCGGCATCCGCGATTTCGGCACGGCCTCCGTAATTCAAGGCAAGAATCAGAGTTGAACTGGTGTTGCCGGCGCTGTTCCGGATGGCTTTCTTCAATTTTTCCCGGGCTTTTTCCGGCAAGCCGTCGATCCGTCCGGTAACGAGCAACCGAATGTTTTCCTCCATCAGCAGGTGGAAATTGGCGTCTATGAATTCCGCCAGGATTTCCATGAGAGCGTCCACTTCCTCTTTGGAACGTTTCCAGTTTTCCGTGCTGAAGGCATACAGGGTCATGTATTTGATTCCTGTCAGGTTCAAAGCCTTGACCAGTTTGGTCACCGTTACCGCTCCGGCATGGTGCCCTTCCACACGTTCGAGTCCGTGCTGTTTTGCCCAGCGGCCGTTACCGTCCATGATGATGGCGACGTGACGCGGGATGATGCGTTCATTTTCCATAAAAATTTTCCTCCAGCATAGCGCAAAGACAATGATACACCGGCAGATGAAGCTCCTGAACCTTGAACGTTTCCTGTTCCGGCACCTGAATCATCAGATCGGCAAAATCGGCACAGAGACCGCGGCGGGAACCGGTCAGCAGAATCGTGGTAATCCCTCTGGACCGCGCCACTTTGAACAGATTGCAGACATTTTTCGCATTACCGGAAGTGGTGATTCCCAGCACGGCATCGCCGGATCGTCCCAGCACGAAGAGCTGCTGGGCAAAAGTCATTTCCGCATCGACGTCATTGATATAAGCACTGTTCAAAGCCGGATGCGAAAGCAATGAAATGCACCGCAGACCCATCTGCAGCTTATCGGCCAGCGAATCGTCACCGGTCCGCTGTTTTATAGCCTGGGCAAGAACTTCATTCAAAGGACGGCGCAGCAGAAAACCCTTCATCATTTCGCCGACTATGTGTTCAGAATCGGCCGCACTGCCGCCGTTTCCGGCACAGAAAAGGACCTTATCATTCAAGAAGCAGGTTTTCAAGGCCGCATAGACCTGATTGATGCTTCCGGCAATGCTTTCCAGATTCGGATAGCGCGACACCAGTTCTTTGAGATGCCGTTCGGCAATGCTGTCAGTAAACATGTTCATAACCCTGTTGAATGTTGTTTTGATTCTGTTCTCAACCGATTTCATTGTCAATAGAGCACCACTTATCCGAAATTTCAAACAAAATGTGAACAAAACCGAAAAAAATGAATTAAGTTTGAAAAAAGTAGTTGTTCACAATATTGACATCCATAATAGTGATGATATATTACCTTTGGAATTCTATACAATCAATAACCACTATAGACCAAGAGAGGCGAACATGAAAGTAAACGTAAAGAAAGACGTGCTGCTGAAAGCACTCCAGAAAGTCAGCAATATCATCGGAAGCCGGACCACTCTGCCTGTTCTGGCCAATGTTCTGCTGGAAGCTGATAACGGCAAACTGACCCTGACCACCACCGATCTGGAACTGCGGATCGTGACTTCCGTGGAAGCGGAAGTGGAAGTTCCGGGCGTGACCACCCTGCCCGCCAAACGGCTGCTCGGACTGGTTTCCAAGTTCAAAGGCGAGAACATGCTGATGGAATCGAACGACAAACATCATACCCAGATTTCCTGCGGCACCGCCAATTTCATGATTCTGGGTCTGACTCCGGAAGATTTCCCCGTTCCCGTGGAATTTCAGGCAACCCGCAGTCTGAAACTCAAACAGACCGATTTTGCCCGCATCCTCGACCGTATCTCCTATGCGGTCAGCATCGACGATTCCCGCAAGGTGCTGCAGGGCATTCTGCTTTCCGTCAAGGAAGGCAATATGACTGCGGTCGCCACTGACGGCAAACGGCTGGCTCTGGTCGAAAAAATGCTGGAAGACGTTGCGGAAGGGTCCGACGGCGATGTGATCATCACCATCAAAGTGGCCAATGAAGTCAAGCGTCTGCTGGAAAAAGAAGGCGAAGTCGTGATGGAGATCGGCGAAAAGCAGGTTGTGTTCAAACTCAACGACACCGTGATCTATTCCAAACTGATCGAAGGAAATTATCCGAACTACCGTCAGGTGATTCCGTCCAGTTTCAACAAGAAAATCTCGGTTCCGACTTCGGATTTCGTCGACGCTCTGGAAATCGTCAGCATTCCGCTGTATGACGCTTCCTCCTCGTTCGTGAAAATCACTTTCACTCAGAACAAACTGATGTTCGAGGCCAACAGCAACGTCGGCGAAGGCAAGGAATACATCAATATCGAATATGCCGATCAGGATGACATTTCCCTGTCTTTCAATCCGCAGCTGCTGTCCGATCCGTTCAAACACATCGGCGTGGACAACGTCATGGTCAAGATCAATGATGCATTCAGTCCGATCGCGCTCGAAAGCGGCGACGGTTTTCTGTATGTCATCATGCCCATGCGCAATAAATAAGTCGTTGTTCGAATTGAAAATACAGACTGCCGCCGGATTCGAAAAGGATTCCGGCGGGTTGTCTATTGTCATTTCCGGGAACCATACGGCATGATCATCGAAGATTTGAAACTTGAGAATTTTCGCAATTTCAGCCGTGCGGAACTTCATTTTACCGCGGATGCCGTTTTTTTCGAAGGAAGCAACGGACAGGGAAAAACTTCTCTGCTTGAAGCAATTTTTTTTATTGCCAACCTGCGTTCGTTCCGGACTTTGAAACTGGATGAACTGAAGAAGATAGGCGCGCCCGGGTTTGATCTTTCACTGGTTTTTCGTCATCCAAAGGGCTGGAAATCGATTTTGACGGTGGGGGCGGGTGCAGTCCGCACCCTGACCGTCGATCGCGTTCCCGTGACCAAAGCAAGCGATTTTACCGGCAAAATAAAAACAGTGGCTTTTCTCCCGGACGATCCTCTGATCGTCAGCGGACCGTCCGCCGCCCGGCGGAGATTTTTCGACATGTTCATTTCCATGCTCGACCGCCAGTATTTTCAAGCCATGCAGAACTATTTTCACGCCCTGCGTTCCCGGAACTTTCTACTGAAAAGCCGCAGTCGCGACCTGGATATTCTGCATTCCTATTCCTCCGTTCTGGCCGATGCGGGTTCGCTGATGGTGCAGAAAAGAGAAAAATATGTGCTGCTGCTTTCCGATCTGATGCGAAATCTTTTTGCCGAACTTTATCCGCCGCTTTCCGATTTTCAGCTGCGGATGCGTTTTACCCGCGAAACGGCGGAAAAAACAGCTTATCAGGAAAAAATGGAGCGCGATCTTCAGCGTGATTTGCAGCGGGGATTTACCGCTTTCGGACCGCATCTGGATGATTTCGAGTTTATTTCCGGAGAAAAACCGCTGCGGTCCTTCGGTTCGCGCGGCCAATGCCGGATGACTTCTCTGGTGCTGAAATTGGCTGAACTCGAAGCAGTCCGGCAGATCAGCGGCGCATTGCACGATACGGTGGTTCTGGTGGATGACGCCACGGCTGATTTGGATGTCCGTGCACGCACGGCATTTCTGGAAAAGATTCGAACCGCCGGCCAGACTTTCTTTGCTTTCACCGAAATTCCGCCTGAATTTCAGCTGGAAAATTCAGACCGGTTCGTGATCAGAAACGGAACAGTTGAACAATGGGAGAAAAGGTTATGAAAATGTTTTTACTGCTGCTGGTATCGGTTTTTCTTGCCGGCTGCACTGCTGTCGAAACTTCCGGCCGGACTGAATTTACCCGGTTCTTCTGCTGGGGATCGCCCGTAAACGAGGAAACCGCCGAAAGATATGCCCGCGCCGGGGTTACCGATATTGTGGTCTACAACCTCAAACAGTATGAACTGGCCGGAAAGCACGGCATGCGACCGTATTGGAAATGTTTTCATCCGGACGGTCCCTGGCGACAGGTCATGACCCCGGCCGAAGAGGAACATCACAACTACATCAGCGGCCGCGATCTCAATCCGAAGATGCCGCGCGCGGAACGCCGGGAAATACTCGACCGCAGGCGGTGCGAGAAAAAACATCGTTACGGCGGCGAACCGGTTGCGGAAACAGATACCCTGATTACCGGCATAAAGTGTTTTCTCAGCGACAAAGACCTTGCCCTGTCCGGAAAAAAACTGGATGAGATTCTGGATTCCGCACCGGCGGGAGCGGCCGGAATTTATGTGGATTATATAGGCTACATGAATCACCGCGGATGTTACTGTGCGGAGTGTCTCTGCAGATATGAGAGCTATCTGAAAGAGCGGAAACTTTCCGATACGCAGGAAAATAAAGACCGTTTTTACCGCGATCAGCTGGTTAATTATTACAACCGGATCATTGACAGGGTAAAGAAAAAGCGGCCCGGTTTCAAGGTAGTGGTCCACATCTATCCCGAATTCCGGCCCGATCCGCTGTTCGGCAACCGGACCCGGGCGGATTTCTGCGGCCAGACGGTCGCCTGGTATTTCAAATGGCCGGAGAAGCAGATCGGAAAATACACTGAATTTGTGGTAAAAAACGCGAAGGATTTTCATTCCGAAGCGGAAGGTATCCCGTTTCTGGGTCTCAATACGAATAAAAAAAGCAGTCTGGGCTTCAAAACTCCGGCGGATGTGGAGGCGGAACTGAAAACGATTCTCGCCGCGGGCGGCCGGACCCTGATGGTCTGCTCCGGTCATTGCATTCTTGAGCCGGGATATTTTGAAGTGTTCCGAAAATACTGCGGAAAAGAATGAACGGAACGGTTGATGTTTTTGATTCAAGCTGTATATTAGCTGAAAACGACAGGGCGGAAAGATTATGACGATTCGTGAAGCAGGCGAAAAACTGGAGCAGTTTTTTCTGGAGGTGATCCGGGAGAGACGGCATGATTCGATCGGCACTCTGCTGAAAGGCGTGCTGTTTTTCGCTTCGCGCTTCTATCGCCGTGCGGTTCAGTTCCGGCTTTGGATGTATGACAACCGTGTAATCCGCAATCGCGCGATCGGCTGTCTGGTGGTCAGTATCGGCAACGTGACCTGCGGCGGAACTGGCAAGACGCCCGTAGTCGAAGTGTTCGCCCGGACCTTGAGTCAGAAAGGCCGCCGTGTGGCGGTGCTCAGCCGCGGTTACCGCAGCCGCGACCGCGGACTCTGGACCAAGCTGCGTAAAAAATTCTCCTCCAAAAAGATGGAAGTGCCGCCCCGCGTGGTGTCCGACGGAAAAAACCTGCTGCTCGATTCCGTCACTGCCGGCGACGAGCCGTTCATGCTGGCTTCCAATTTGAAGAATGTCGTGGTCCTGGTGGACAAGGACCGGGTGAAATCCGGTCTTTACGCAATCGAGGAATTCGGCACCGATACGCTGATTCTGGATGACGGATTTCAATATTTGAACTTGAAAGCGCACATCAATATACTGCTGGTCGATTCCACTTCACCGTTCGACAATCATCATGTGCTGCCGCGCGGTCTGCTGCGGGAACCCATCAAAAACATCCGCCGCGCGGATTATATTTTCCTGACCAAATCCGACGGTTCTTCCCGTCTGCGTCATCTGAAGGCGTTTTTAAGGCGTCAGAACCATCTGGCCGAGATCATCGAATGCTGTCACAAGCCGCAGTATCTGGAAGATGTTTTCCAGCGCGGGGAACGTCTGCCTCTGGAATATCTGAAAGGAAAGAAAGTAGCCTCGATTTCCGCTATCGCCAATCCGGACAGCTTCAATGCGTTCCTCTCCGAGCTCGGCGGAAATATCGTGGAGGAGATTCATTTTGCCGACCATCACCGCTATCGTCAGCAGGAACTGATCGATTTCATCAACAAAGCCAAAACCGCCGGGGCGGAAGTCATCATGACCACCGAAAAGGACGCTGTCCGGATGCCGCGTCTCGACCGCCGCGATCTGCCGATCCTGTTTCTCCGGGTCCAGATCGATATTCTGAGCGGACAGGAAAACTTCGATCAGTGCATTTCCCGCATTTGCTTTATTTGAAGAAACATTCTCGTTCCGGCTTGATCGGGCAGCTGAAACGGCTGTGTGCCGCGGAAAGTTCCTTTTTTCCATTTTTTCAGAAAATCCAGCTCGGAATGATACTGATCGGGCGTGCGGTAAACAATCAGTGAGCCGCCCGGTTTCAAAAAACCCAACGCTTCCCGGATCAGCACGTCCGCCGAGGCTACCGCGCGGGCGAAAACCGCATCGTAACTGCCTTTGAACGGAGTCTTGCGTCCCAGTTCGTTGCCGCGTCCGTGGATGCCTTTCAAGTTGGAAAGCGCAAGTTTTTCCGCGGCGGCATTGACAAAATCAATTTTCTTCCGGGTGGAGTCGATGGAAGTGATTTCGAGCTCGGGAAATGCCGAAGCGAACACGAGCGAGGGGAATCCGGCGCCGCAGCCCAGATCGGCAATGCGTTTTCCCGCCTGGAACAAGTCCGGAAAATCGTGCACCGGCGACAGGGAATCCGCTGCATGCAGGCTCCAGAATCCGGTCTCCCTGATCGCGGTCAGATTGACCTGGAGGTTCATTTCATAGAGAAATTCACCCAACAGCCTCATTTTCTGCAAAAAATCGGAAAGTCTTTCTTCCGGCAGACACTGACGGAAAAAATCCATTGTTTCCGAGGTCGGTTCAGGCAGACTCATCGAAACGTCTTTCCTGCCAGCTGGATCAGCAGTATCGAAGCGGAGAGAGCCCAGAGCAAAGCGAACACGCCGCCGGTCAGCCTCCATTTCCGTTTTCGGCACATTGCCCGGAAAGAATCCCGCAGCCAGTAGGGTTTTGCGGCAATGAAAATTGCGTAGATCCCCGCCGCCAGACTCAGCAGCGAAAAAAAGGAACCGCCCCGCAAGTCAGCATTGAACACTTCATTCAGCAGCCAGTGCACCAGCAGAATGGTGCCCCCCGCCGCGGCACGGGCAAAGAGATAGTCCAGATAAAGATAACACAGCAGCGCCAGGATCAGCGCGGCCGGAATCAGCCAGATCAGATTCCCTTCCATAGAGAAAAGCGGTTTGACATTCGGGATGAACGCCAGCAGGGCGATGACTCCCAGCAGACCGCCGACCGGACGGTTTCTGGGCAGTTTTTCCCAGAAATCCAGATTTTTCTCTTTCATTTTCAGGAAAAACACACCCGCCGACAGGCAGATCAGTATCAGAAAGAGTAACATTCCGCAGAGCAGCATCTGAAAACCTTTTTCTTGACCGGATTCTGCCGGGAAGTGATTTTATTCCTTCTCCGACAGATAATGAATTTTTCTGACGGTGGATTTTTCTATGGTGTATTTAACTCCGGGAGACGGTTCGAACTCAATTTTGCTGGGCAGATTCTGGATGATCCTGCCGGTTTCCACCGTTCCATCGAGCCGGGTGATGGTCGCGTTGGGTATCCAGAGGGTCAAACCGGTCAGACGAACTACCTTGCCCTTGCTGACTTCGAAGCGGTAATTCTTTTTTTCCGGACGGGCGCGCTTATGTGCAATGGTGAGCCGGTGACGGCCCATGCTGAGATTTCTGATCTTGAATATCTTGGAAATATTCGCATCGAGCGGGTTCTTTTCGGAGACGCCGATCATTTTTCCGTCCAGATACAAGGTAAGACCCGCCGGCTGGGTGACAATATCCGCACCGCCGGTGTTGCTGTCCAGATTCAGCATCAGTTCCAGATTTTCCCCCGGCGGCAGTTCTACATTCCGGGTGACCGGATCATATCCGGTTTTTTCCAGTTGGATGGCGAAAGACCCCGGTTTGAGGTTGGACATTTTCAGCGGAGTGTCGCCGTAATGCTTCCCGTTGATCGTTATTTTGGCTCCGGACGGTTTGGAGACAATGCTGATGGAACCCGGCTTTATTTCCAGAGTCACGTCTCTGACGTAGAACGTTTCCTGACTTTTCACGGAAATGGTTCTCTGCACGGAGATATAGCCGTTCCGCCGTATTTCGACAGTATGCTTGCCCTCCTCCACGGAATCTTTCAGCGGAGTCCGGCCCTTGATCTTGCCGTCCACCAGAACTTCGGCGTTTTTCGGATTCGAGGTGACGACCAGGGTGCCGAGGTTGGAGGCCAGATCGACCTTGACCAGCTTCGGAGTGGAGGAATCGATAGTCCAGGAAACGGTCTGCCGGTTGAATCCGTAGCGAACCACTTCCGCTGTATAGTTTCCATGCGGCAGATCCGGAATGACAATAGGAGTCGCGCCCAGATTTTTCCCTTGAAACTCCACCGTGGCGGAATCGGGTGTGGAGGAAATCAATACCGGCGCGGTTTCCGGCGTCAGCGGAAAAACCAGATTCTTCTGTTCCCCGGCTTCCAGCTCGATTTTTTTCCAACAGGAGCGATAGCCCGGCAGAGCGAATTTGATCAGATAAGTCCCCGGCCGCATTTTTCCGGAGAGCGGGGTTTTGCCTCGTTCGGTCCCGAGGATCGTGACCGTGGCGCCTTCCGGTTTGGTGTTGAGAGAGATCCGGGTGGTTTGCGGCGCGGTTTTCTGTTTGCCGCACCCTCCAACTGTCAGCAGAACGGAAACCGCGGCCGGGATCAGCAGCAAGCGCAGGGAAAATAAACAGACTTTCTTCATGGCTCAGCGTCTCCTTTTCTTTTTCTGCACGGAAAGTTTCTTTTCCAGAGTGATCTTCAAATCCCGGATTTTCTGATACGATTTATGTTCCGGATCGATGATCTGCATAAGTTTTCCGCATTCGTTCACCGCGCCGGCGTAATCCTTTTTCTTATACAGCACGTTGATGTTGAATTCCGCATCCTTGATCGCCTTGTGCATCAGCTGCTCCGCCTCGGCCAGCTTGCGCTTGGCGGTGATCCACTGTTTCGGCTTCGGATCGAACTGATCCAGAAAATCGATTGCGATCTGATAGCGAAGTATCGCATTGCGCAGATTTTCCGGTTTCGCCTGATAGTTGGCGAACAGTTCTTCCGCTTTCAGGAAGGACCGTTCCGCCTCTTCGCGCATCTCTTTCTGGGAGAGCGAGATGGTTTTCAGCCCGTATCCGTCGGCGAAACGGTTGATCGCATATTCGATCGTTTCGAACGATCTCATGGGATAATTGTTCCGCACAGTAACGCTGTTCAGGCTTTTGTCATACCCGATCGTGAGGGTCCGGCATTCGTCCACTCCTTTGTCCGGACTGCCCGGCGCTTCGGAGGTGATTTTCATGAAATCGGTTCCCTGAATCTCCCGTTTCAGTTCTTTGAGCAAATCTTCGTCCAGATTTTTGATCCCCTTGGCGAACCGCCGCTGATATTTGAGATCGTTCAACTGGAATCTGGCCGAATCGTTTTCGATGGTTACGCTGAAGCGGAATACGTTATCTTTGGAAATGATCGTCTTTTCATATTCCAGAAAGAACGGATTCCGGACGGTTTGAACAGTGCGTTTTTCCGCCGGTTCCGTTTTTCCGCCGGAAAGAAAGAAAAACACCATAAGCACCACGCAGACCATGACCGTAACCAGCAGCATGAACAGCAGATTGACGATCCGTTTTTTCGGCGCGGAAGCCGGAGATGTTTCCGTCGCCGGTCCGTTCGTTGCCTTTTTCTTTTTGCCGGAGAAAAGGTCGAAATCCATTTTTTCCGTGATATTGTGCGCCTCGGCCGCTTCGGGTTCCGGAATTTTTTCCGCCGGCAGGACCTTGATGACCGGAGCCCCGGATGACGCGGGTCTGGTCGCAGGCGGGACGATCACCGGCTGTGCTGTCGCGTCCGACTTGCTTCCGGCGGTCTGATTGAAATCCTGGTCGTAACGGATGATCTGTTCGCCGATGACGATTTCCATTCCGGGTTCCAGCAGCCGGGGCTGAGTGATTTTTTTCCCATCGACCTTGGTGCCGTTGGTGCTGCCCAGGTCCATGATTTTCCATTTGCCGTCCGGGGTATATTCGATTTTGGCATGATAGCGCGACACGCCGGCAATGAGAAGTTGAATATCATTGTCCGCTTCCCGGCCGATGCAGATTCCCGGTGGGACCAGTTCCCACTGCTCCCCTTTCCTTGTTCCGTTCAAAAAATACAAATTCATAGAGACTCACCACTCCGGAGTTATGGCGTTTATCGAATAATATAATTCTCTGCGGGACAAAGGTCAAGGAAAAAAACAAAAAAAACGTGACTATTGTCCGGAATTTTCCGACGGCGTCCGTCAATCCGTGTTCCGGACAGATTCTTTCCCTCCGGTTTTTACCGGAAAATGCGGCAAAATTTCAAAAAATAAAGATAAATCCATTTTTTAATTTGATTTTTCCATGTTTCCGTGTTCTATTATCAGTTAATTTTTGAAGGGATTTTTATTTTATGAAAAAAGCGGCTTTTGGCATAGTCATCCGGGTCAGGAACCTGACTTCCTGCAAAGCGTTCTACCGGGACATTCTGGACTTGGGCGAACCGGTGTTGGACAGCAGTTACCGGGTGGAGTTCGCTCAGGGAGATTTTTCCCTGCTGCTGGAAAAGGTTCCCTGGGAAACTCCCCTGCCGCCGGTTTCCGCCCGCACCGCGTGGTTTTTCAACGGCGGCAGCGCGGAAATCATCTGCAAAAAAATGAATGACTATGGTTATCCGGTCCCTCCGGCTCCTGTCAATGCGGATAAGGGGGGCGGGGTCTTCTCCCGGTTTGAAGACCCGGAAGGCAATCCGTTTTATGTCCCGGCCGAATGGCCGGAAAAAACTGAAAGGAGAGGGGAAAAATGATTCGGATTATTTGTTCGATTGTTATTTTTTCAGTTCTTTTTCCGTGGGTTGTCCTGTCGGCCGATGTGTATGATTTCATTCCCCGTCATTCCGAGCAGGTCATTCAGATCAATCTGACGGATATCCCCGGGATGGAATCCTTCCGAAAAGATCTGGTCGACACGGTTTCCCGTCAAACCGGATTTGACGGAAAGTCCGACAAATCTGTTGATATTTCCAAAGATATTGCTAAAATTCTGGTGGTGAATCCGAAATTGACGGAAGATGAAACTTTCATTTTCGTCGCACTTAAAGTGCCGGAAAGCGATTTCTGCCGGAACTTGGAAAAACTGACGGGCTCACGTCATTCCGTCGTCAGACGGGGGATCCGCCTCGAACGCCAATTCGTCCTGCCGGAAGGCAATTCATTTTTTGGTATTCCGTCTAAAAAAAGAACTTTCGTATATGCTTTCCCGGGGAGTGGCGTGGCGGTCTTCGCCAAGGATACGCTGGTCCGGTATTTCGATCAGAAAAAAAACCTTCTCGGATTGCTGAAAGCGGATCGGACTGCGCTGCAGAATCCTCTTGCGCTGGCGGCAGGATTTACCAGAATCAGCCCGCAGCTTCAGGAGGATTATCCCCTGTTCCCGCCGTTTTATCAGACCGTCTATTCTCTCAGTGCCGGAAAGGCCGGTTCCATCCGTTTGCAGGGCGTGTTTTCCTGTGTCGATACGGAAGCCGCCGCTCTGGTCCAGCAGCAGCTGCGGCAGTACGTCACCATCGGCGGCTTCCTGCTCAATCAGTATGATCCCGAACTGATGCGCGAATGGGTGCAGCAGATCAAAGTTCAATCCAGCCGGACCGTTGTCACCGTCAAAGGCGAGCTCTCCCGCGCATTTTTGGATCGTCTTGCCGCGGCGTCCGAACAAATGTCCGGCGATGCCGCCGGTACGGGCACGGCTCAGCCTAAAAAATCTCAAGGGAAATGATTATGGCCTATCAGGTTACAGCACGAAAATGGCGTCCGCAGCGCTTCTCCGATATGGTCGGACAGGAACATATCGCGCGGACTTTGCGGAATGCGATTGTCAGCGGGCGGATTGCCCACGCCTATCTCTTTGTCGGTCCCCGGGGCATCGGGAAGACCACTTCCGCGCGGATTTTCGCCAAGGCTCTGAACTGCAAGCATCCGATCGACGGTGAACCCTGCTGCGAATGTTCCTCCTGCAAGGCGATTGCCGAAGAATCCAGCGTGGACGTGATCGAGATCGACGCCGCCACCCATACGCAGGTGGAAAAGGCGCGCGACATCTGCGAGGATGTCCTTCATCTGCCGATCTCCTCCAAATATAAGATTTATATTATCGACGAAGTCCACATGCTTTCCAAGAGTGCCTGGAATGCGCTGCTCAAAACGATTGAGGAACCGCCCGCGCACGCGAAATTCATTTTCGCCACGACCGAAGTCAACAAGGTGCTGCCCACGGTCATTTCCCGCTGCCAGCGCTTCGATCTCTGCCGCATTCCCGCGGAACTGATCGCCCGCCGCCTGGAATATATCGCTTCCGAAGAGAAGATCAAAATTTCCCGTTCGGCGCTGGACGTGATCGCACGTGCGGCGGACGGCGGCATGCGCGACGCTCAATCCCTGCTCGACCAGCTGGTCTCCTTTTTCGGTTCCGCTTCCGGCGATGCGGTGATTTCCGAAGAGCAGGCGCTTTCCCTGTTCGGATTGACCGCTCCCGGCGAAATGGAATCCCTGCTCCGTTCCATCTTGTCGAACGACCGCGCTTCCGCCATTCTCTCCATTCATCAGTTTGCCGGACAGGGGAAGAATCTGGAGACGCTGTTTGAGGAGATTCTGACCTGGCTTCGAGGCATTCTGCTGACGCTGGTGCTGCCCGATCCCGGCTCCGTGCTGGACGAAAGTCCGGAAAAACTCAACAGTTACCGCCAGCTGGCCGCGGTTTCCCGGCCCGATACTCTCCAGATTTTGATGGAACAGCTGGCCGCTTCCTCCTATCTGCTCCGGGAGGCGATCAACAAACAGGTGTTCATGGAGACCATTCTGCTGAAAGCCATGCGGGCCGCTCACGCGGTCAAGGTGGAGGACCTGCTGATCCGTTTGAACGAAATCCGGCGGAATGGAGAACTGAACGGCATTGAAAAGATTCCGACTCTGGCCGCCTGTCCGGTGGTCCGGCCCGTGATTGCTCAGCCGTCCCCTGCCCCGGCGGTTTCCGTGCCGGCGGAGAAAACGGTCGCGGTGCCGCCCCCTGCCCCGGCGGCACGGAAAGAGGATGCCGTTCCGTCAAAGGACGTTGTTTCAACGGCTGAAAAACCGTTGTCGTCTCCATTCGTCATGACGGAGAAGTCCCCGGAGCCCATTCCTCCGAAAGAACAAGTGACGGCTTCTAAAAAAAATGATATTCCATTGGTAAATAATGAGTTAATTCAATCTGACGGGAAATTGACGGATGCTGTAAACAATGTGACGGAGCCTGTGGATGTTCCGGTTCCGTCGTCGGATGAGTCTGTGGCGGAAGAAGCGCCGGAAGATTTTGACGAGAGCGGCGAGCCCGTCGCGGAAACGGCTGCTCCGATGCAGGAGGAGCGGCATTCGATGAGTTTGAAAGAGCGTTTTTCGCCGGAATTGCTGTGGAAGAAGCTGATCGATCAAATCCAGCCCGTGCAGCCGAGTTTAGGCGGGATGATGGCCGGCGGCATCCCCGACCGGATTGAGAAATCCCTGCTGTATGTGTTTTTTGATGCGGAAGATACCACGATGCTGCGAATGATTTCCAGAGAAAAGTCTTTTCTGGTGCAGGAACTTCGGCGGCTGACGAAAGATGAATTTGCCGATCTGGCAATCGTTCCGAAAGAGGGACTGCGGGTGCAGGCGGCGCCGAAGCGGACGCTGGACGAGTTGAAACGGAATGTCAGCGCCAATCCGATGGTTCGGGAAACGGCTGACCTGTTCAAAGGGGAGATCGTGGATGTGCTGGAGTAAGAACAGCGGCGTTCCGGAGCGGGTTTGGAAGTGTGCGGCGGTGTTCTCTCTGCTGCTGTGTCTGGCGGCGGCCGGCTGTGCGGAAGACCCCTGGCGGGATGTGCCGGAATTTGAGACGCTTCAGTTCGATTGTCCGGTTCCCGGCGGGAAATTTCTGGATGATGCGAATTTTGTGTGTACCTGGTCGCTGCTGGGCCCGCTGGCACAGACTCCGGGCGAGGGGAGCCGGCTGCATACGGAGCATGTGGCGGAGGAAGCGCTGCTGAACGGCAACCGGCGTGCTCCGCGCGGGTGTTTCTGGCGGCGGATCTCGGTTCGAAACGACGATCCTGAACTGCCGCCGGGTGAGGTGGATTTTTCCAATGTTTTCCAGTCCCGGCCGCAGGGCGGGAAAAAGAGTGTGTTTTATGCGTGCGCCACTTTGAAATGCAGTCGGGATTACCGCGGAATGGTGCTTCATGCCGCGGCCTGCGGTCAGGTCAAAATCTGGCTTAACGGGCTTACGGTTTACGCCCGTGAACACGGAGCGGAAAATCTGAGAGCCGGCGCTGCAAAATTGGAAGGAATCCGGCTGCATGAGGGATGCAACCGGCTGGTGGTGAAATATATGGATGATGGAAAAACGGAGCCGTGGAAACGGAAATTTTCCATTCGGTTTGCCGATGCGACCGGCAATCTTTCCGTGATCCGGTGAGAAATGAGGCGATGACGGGTATGGAAAAAATACGGATTGCGTTTCTGGGAGCGGGCCCCTTTGCCGCGCCGGTGCTGGAAGCGCTGCTGAAGGATTCCGGAATCGAGGTCGCGGAGATCGTGACCCAGCCCGACAAACCGGCCGGCCGGAAGGGGATTCTGACGCCTACTCCGCTGGGACAATGGTGTCGGGCTGCCGGGGTGTCTTTCCGCCGGGCGGATTCGGTGAACGATCCGGTGTTTCTGGAACATATCCGGACCGAAGTCCGGCCGGATGTGATCATCGTGGTCTCGTTCGGTCAGATTCTGAAGGAGGAACTGCTGGAACTGCCTCGTCTGGGATGTCTGAACGTGCACGCTTCGCTGCTCCCGAAGTATCGGGGCGCGTCCCCGATCGTTTCGGCGATTCTGAACGGGGAAAGCCGGACCGGCGTTTCGTTCATGCGGATGGACCGCGGGCTGGATACCGGACCGGTCTACCGGCAGCTGGAAATGCTGCTGGACGATACGGTTACCGCGCCGGAACTGGAACAGGCGCTGGCGAAGCTGGCGGGGTCGAATCTGGGCGATTGTCTCCGCAAACTCGCGGCGGGCGAACTGACCGCGGCGGAACAGGATTCGGCGGCGGCGACGTTGTCGCGCAAGATACGGAAGCGTCACGCTGCGCTGGACTGGAGCAATGACGCGGCCGCGCTGGCGAGGAAGATTCGGGCGTTTTATCCGTGGCCTTCGACGATTTTCGCGCTGCAGCGGGGCGACCGTCTGCTGACGGTGAAGATCGCTTCCGGAAAAGCGGTCGATCCGGGTTCGGATTCATCGAAACCCGGCGAAATTTTATCCATCACGCGCGAAGGGATCACTGTGGCTTGCGGAACCGGTGCGCTCCGGCTGGAAAAAGTGATTCCCGAGGGAAAAAAGGAGATGCGGGCGGCCGATTTCGCAAACGGCTTCCGGCTGGAACGGGGTATGTCCTTTCTGAACGGGCCCGGCATTTCCGCAACTGGTAAGGAAAACAGGCAGCATGCTTAAAAAAGACAAAAGACAAATCATTATCAACTGTGAGGATCTGGAGACGCGGTTTGCGATGTTGAAAAACTCGCGTCTGGAAGAATATGAAATCGAACGGCCCAGCGATGACATTCTGCCGGGTTCGATCTATCTGGGCAAAATTGTTCGTCTGGAACCGTCGCTCGAGGCGGCATTCGTGGATATCGGGGCGGAAAAGAACGCATTTCTGCATTACCGCGACATGATGTCCGTCACTCACGACATTGTGGACAACATCAAGCGGATCGATGCCGGGGAGGATGCCCCGGAATCCGCCGGAAAGAAGAAACGTTTTCTGAGCGGTTTTTCCGAAAAGATCCGGAATTTTCTCGGCGGCGACCGTTCCCG
>Ga0079305_1000813_pt1 | contig 55411 bp, 54 predicted proteins | sample LMS_cellobiose_e_FD_79183 | JGI IMG/M metagenome (GOLD analysis project Ga0079305, IMG submission 79183) | Rumen-fistulated moose microbial communities from Alaska, USA - LMS_cellobiose_enrichment | ecosystem: Host-associated > Mammals > Digestive system > Stomach > Rumen fluid ...
ATGCAGTTTCGAGCGGATCGAGCTGCAGTTCAAGGCAGAAAACCGCAGGTTACCTGGAGGGTAATCAAGGTTTTCTAACGCAGAAATGCTGCTTGAGACGCCGAAAATGCGCCTCGGGGATTTCAGAAACACACTCTAGCGCAGAAATGCAGCCTGAGACGCCGAAAATGCGCCTCGGGGATTTCAGAAACACACTCTGAGTTCCCATCTTTGTCTTCAGGAGGAAAAAGTCATGAAATTCAAAGGACGCATCGCCAGAGGGCCGGCCCTGATCGCCGTGCTGGCGGCGATGACCGTCATGCTGGCGCTCTATGCCCGCGCGCAGGCCGAAAGGCTCGAGGCGCTGCAAAACAGCGTCAGCGCCTCGTATGAGCGCGCATTTTACGAAACCGCCTCGCTGATGAGCAACATTGAAGTCAACCTCGAAAAGGCGCAGGTGACGGGCAGCGCGCCGCGCCGCGTGAAGCTGCTCGCTCAGATCAGCCGCGACGCGGTAAGCGCTCAGAACAGCCTCAGCGCGCTGCCGGCCTCCCTGGCCGCGGTATCCGAATCGCTCAAATTCGTCAATCAGACCGGCGACATCGCCGCCGTGCTGGTGAATCGCCTGAGCGCGGACGGCGCGTTCACGAACGACGACTTCGCGCTGCTGGCGCGGCTGCACGACAGCTGCGTCAGCCTGAACAACCTCATCGGCGGCATCGTTGAGGACATTGAGGACGGCGGCCGGAATCCGCTGGCCGAGGCGGCGGGCGGCGCGCCCGTTACGGTCGCGGAGCGTGTCGGGACGGAGGACATCGGCATCGATTACCCGGAGCTGCTCTACGACGGCCCATTCTCCGACGGACGCGGCGACGCCGTGCTGAAGGCGCTCTCCGGCGACGAGCTCACCGCCGACCAGGCGCTGCAGGCCGCGCGCGATTTCATCGGAGCGGACCGCGTGGCCGGCGCGTGGATCACCGGCGAGGGCGCCGTGCCCGCGCCCAGCTATGAGATCAGCGCCTACACCGACGACGGCCTGCTGACCCTCGCCGTCACAAAGCAGGGCGGGCAGGTCGTTTACATGATGGTGGACGGCGCCGCAGGCGAGCCGGCCTTCTCGCAGGCGTCGCTCATCGACATGGCCGCCTCCTTCCTGAAGAGCCGCGGCTATCCCCCCGTCGAGGTGAGCTACTGGACGGCGTTCGACGGCTACCTCACCGTCAACTTCGCGGCCGTGCAGGACGGCGTGCTACTCTATCCCGACCTCGTGAAGGTGCAGATGAGCATGGAGAGCGGCCTGCCGGTGGGCCTCGAGGCCCTCAACTACCTCACCAACCACACCGAGCGCCGCCTGCAGGAGCCCGCGCTCAGCGAGGAGCGCGCCCGCGCGCTGCTCAATCCTCTGCTCAGCGTCGGACGCGCCCGGCTCTGCGTCATCCCGCTCGACGGCGGCGAGGCGATGTGCTACGAATTCGCCGCCGAGGCGGACGGCGTGCGCTATCTCATATACATCGACGCCATGACCGGCGAAGAGCGCAACATCTATCGCGTTGTCGAGGACGAAAACGGACAGCTGGTCATCTGACGTGATCCGATCATATGTTCGATATTTTACATAGCGTTCGGTTGATTTTTTCGCCGTCTGTGCTATAATGAGCATAAAGAACATATGTTCGTTATCGGAACGCGAGGTGACTCACCATGACCGTCATGGAGAAGCTGGAAATTCTGACCGACGCGGCAAAGTACGACGTGGCCTGCACGTCAAGCGGCGTGGGCCGGGCCGCAAAGGCGGGCGCGATGGGCAATTCAATGGCCTGCGGCATCTGCCACAGCTTTTCGGCGGACGGACGCTGCATTTCCCTCTTGAAGGTGCTCATGAGCAACGCCTGCAGCTACGACTGCTCCTACTGCGTCAATCGCCGCACAAACGACACGCGCCGGGCCTCCTTCACGCCGCGCGAGCTGGCCGAGCTCACGATGGCCTTTTACCGGCGCAACTACATCGAAGGGCTCTTCCTGAGCTCCGGCGTGCTCGGAACCCCCGATTACACCATGGAGCTGATGATCCGCACGCTGGCGCTGCTTCGGGAGGAATACCGTTTCGGCGGCTACATCCACGCCAAGGCCATTCCCGGCGCGGACGAACGGCTGATCGCGCGGCTGGGCCAGCTGGCCGACCGGCTGAGCGTCAACCTCGAGCTGCCCTCCCGCCAGAGCCTCGTCCGGCTCGCGCCGGACAAGCGCGGCGAGGACGTGCTGCGGCCCATGGGGCAGATCACGCAGGGGATCAGGCAGACGCGCAATGAGCTGACGCTCTACCGGCATACGCCGCGCTTCGCGCCCGCTGGGCAGAGCACGCAGATGATCGTCGGCGCCTCGCCCGAAAGCGACCGGCAGATCCTCGCGCTCACCGGCGCGCTCTACAAAAAATACGGCCTGAAGCGCGTGTTCTTCTCGGCCTACATGCCCGTCGTCGCCGACAGCCGGCTGCCGGCGCTGACCACGCGGCCGCCGCTGCTGCGCGAACACCGGCTGTATCAGGCCGACTGGCTGCTGCGCTTCTACGGCTTCACCGTCGACGAGATTCTCGACGAACGCCAGCCCAACTTCCATCCGCTGATCGATCCGAAATGCAACTGGGCGGTCAATCACCCGGAATTCTTTCCCGTGGAGGTAAACCGCGCGGATTACGAGGCGCTGCTGCGCGTGCCGGGCATCGGCGTCACCAGCGCCCGGCGCATCCTGCAGGCCCGGCGCAGCGGTCCGCTCACGGCCGAAGGACTCAGACGGCTGGGCGTGGTGATGAAGCGCGCCCAGTATTTCCTGACGGTCGGCGGGCGCATGCCCGTGAACGCGTCGCTGAACCGGGCGCAACTGATCGCCGCGCTGGCGTCCGAAAGGAACATGCAGCTGCCGGAAAACGCCCGCCAGCTCTCCTTTTTCGACACGACAAGGGAGGATCTAGCGAAATGTCTGACAGGACAAATCTGATCTATCGCTACGACGGCAGCTTTGACGGCCTGCTCACCTGCGTGTTTGAGAGCTACGCGCGCCACGAGCTGCCCGACGCCATTCTCTCGCCCGAGGACGCGCAGACCATGCTCTTTGAGGCGCGGCACGTCGAGACGGATTACGTGAAGGCCGGCCGCGTCCTGCGCGGCGTGGCGACCCGAATATCCCCGGAGGCGGCCGATTTCATCCACATGGCCCATCTGAGCTGCATCTTCGAGCGGGACAGGCGCATTCTGCTCTTCCTGCGGCTGGGCTTCAGCGTGGGGCCGTCCGTCATGAACCAGCTGGCCGACGCGCGCGTGAACGCGCTGATGAGCGGCGTGAGATACCTCGAACGGGAGGCGCATCACTACATGGGCTTTGTGCGCTTTACCGAGATCGACGGCGTGCTGGCCTCGGTCATCCAGCCGAAAAACCGCGTGCTTCCGCTCATCGACCCGCATTTTTCGGACCGCTTCAACGCGGAGCGATTCATCATTCACGACGCCTCGCACCGCTGCGCGCTGATGCACATGCCGGGCTGCAGCCGCATCGTGCCGATGGACGGGCTGCACATCACCGCCGCCAGCGTCCGGGAGCTGGAAATTCAGGCGCTGTGGCGCAGGTTCCACCAGACCATCGCCGTTGAGGGACGGCTGAACCCGCAGCTGCAGCGAAGCAACCTGCCGCTCCGGTTCAGGCCGGAGATGACGGAATTCCAGTCGGAACAACCTGTCAGAAAGGAGATCGATCACCATGAGGAAGGTGCCTGTCGGCGTTTTGGCGCAATTTGACGCCGAGGGACGGCTGCTGCCCGTGTCCGTGACATGGGAAAACGGCCGCATCTACAACATCGACCGGGTGCTGGGCATGCGCGTGTCGCGCGTCAACCGCGACAACCACCGCTACGACGTCGTCATCCACACCCAGCAGACCTGCCTGTATCGCGCCGGCGACCACTGGTACATGGAAGCCAAATGAGCCGGCCCCGCCCCGCGCCGTCATCCCTCCATCCGCGCCATCAGCCACGCCGCCAGCGCGCCGGCCCCAAAGGGGAGCAGATAGACCAGGCTTCCCCACACCGGCGCCACATGCGGCAGCGAGGCGATCATCGAGCCGATCATGAGGCCGATGACCAGGCAGTACATGGGCCCGGGAAACCGCTTCAGCAGCATGCGCATGAGGCCGATCAGCGACACCGCCGCGATCAGCGCGCCCAGCCCCGCCCACAGGAGCAGGCGAATGTCCAGCGAGGTGAACGCCGCCATCATCGGGCCGTACCAGCCCAGGCGAAAGAGGATAAACGACGTCGAGAAGCCGGGAAGAATCGAGCCGGCCGTGAGAACCGCGCCGGTCACCGCCGACTGCAGCGGTCCCACGACCGTCTCCGCGCCGCCGCCCGGCTCCCGCTCGATGAGCATCAGCAGAAGGCTCAGCCCCAGCCCCGCCGCCGCGGCCAGCAGGTCGCGCTTCTTCAGGCCGTTGCCCGCCGCCTTCGCCTCCCGGACGAGCGCGGGCATGGAGCCCGCAATCAGGCCGCAGAACAGGAAGATGAGCGGCACCTCGTATCGTTCCATCACCCGGTTGAGGATGACCGCCACGCCGTACAGCCCGACCGCGCTGCCCAGTCCGACCGGCAGCAGCAGCCTGATGTTTTCCCTCACATTTTTGAAAAATGTGGCGACCGCGTCCAGAATCGGACCGTACAGCCCGAGCGCCACCGCCAGCACGCTGCCGCTCACGCCCGGCAGTATGCCGCCTATGCCGATCATAACGCCCGCCAGAAAGCGCAGCGCATAGTGCCTCGCCCTGTCCTTGCCCATGCCCTCTCTCCCGTTTCCGTGCCGGGATCCTCCCCAAACGGCGGAAAAGACGCCGCCTCGGCTCCGCATTTCAGGCGGATCCGGCATCGCTCTGTCATTCAATTATAGAGACGGCCGCGGCATTTGTCAACGCCTGCCGCGCGGTCTGATGAGCCGGCAAGCGCGCCTCGGCGCAGCCGGAACCATTGTTTTTTGTGCAAATTGCATATTGAAAACAACCGGCCCGATCTGTTATAGTAGGCACGGGAATCAAACCTGATAAGGGAGGATGAGAAACTATGTCTGGCAAAGTGAAGATCGGCGTCTTCGGCGCCTATCGCGGCATGACCATGATCAACGTGCTTCTCAAGCACCCCGACGCCGAGCTGGTCGCCATCTGCGACAAGTATGCGCCCGCGCTGGAGAAGGCCGGCAAAAAGGCCGAGGAGGCCGGCCTCAAGATCGCGCTCTACGAGCATTTCGACGATTTCTTCAAGCACGACATGGACGCCGTGGTGCTGGCCAATTACGCCAACGAGCACGCCACCTTTGCCGTCCGGCTGCTGAAGAGCGGCCGCCATGTGCTCAGCGAGGTGCTGCCCTGCGAAACCATGGCGCAGGCCGTCGAGCTGATCGAGGCCGTTGAGGAAAGCGGCAAGGTGTACGCCTACGCCGAGAACTACTGCTACATGTGGCATGCTTTCGAAATGCGCGAGCGTTACGAGCGCGGCGAAATCGGCGATCTGATGTACGCCGAGGGCGAATACATCCATGACTGCGCGGCCATCTGGCCCAGCATCACCTACGGCGAGCGCGATCACTGGCGCAACAACCTCTATCCCACCTTCTACTGCACGCACTCCATCGGCCCGATGATGACCATCACCGGCCACAGGCCCATTCAGGTGACGGGCTTCGTCACCCAGCAGAATACCTCGGGCCGCCCGCTCGGCAACAGGAGCGGCGACTGCGCCGGCATCGAAATCCTCACGATGGACAACGGCGCCATCTGCAAGAGCATCCACGGCCACCTCAAGCGCGAGCCGGGCAGCGTCAACTATGAAATCTACGGCACAAAGGGTTCGATGGAATCCGAGCGCTTCACGCCCAGCTACGCGCCGGAGGGCCAGAAGCCCGAGCTGCAGGTCTACCGCGAGGGCGAGAAGCTGTGCGTCGGCACCACCGAGCGCTATCGCCCCGACACGCCGCCCATCGCCCAGGACATGGCGAAGAAATTCTCCACCCACGGCGGCAGCGACTTCTACCCCACGCACTTCTTCATCGAGAAGATCCTCGGCACGCCGGAGGGCAAAAAGTACTCCATCGACGTGTACACCGCCGTCGATATGGGCATCTGCGGCATCCTGGCCTACCGCTCCGCGCTGGCCGGCAACCAGCCCATGCGCGTGCCCAACCTGCGCAACAAGGAGGAACGCGACGCCTGGCGGCACGACAACAAGTGCACCAACCCGAAGATCGCTTCCGGCGACGACCTGCTGCCCTGCTATCCGGGCGGCAGTATGGAGTATCCGGACAGCGTATACGAAGAGGTCAGGGACATCTGGCTGTCGGGGAAAAACGCCGAATAACAGGCCGGCGCTGAAGCTCTCCCTGCGCGGCGTATTTCAGATGGAATTTGTCATAACGCCCTATGACAGGCGGGAACGCAGAGATTGCGCTCCCGCCGTTTTTTCGCGCCGCCTTTTCCGGTCCCTCGCGGCGATAAACGGGCCGGGGGTACCGTCCGCGCCGCCGGGCATCCTTCGCCGGACCCCGTCGCATGGACGATTCTTTTTTGAAAACCGGCTTGACGGAATGCGGAAGAATTGTATAATATCATCATGGAGGATGAGCGTATGACGACGGAAATGCAGCGGGTGATTTTTGTGGCGCGGGAGGCGGCCGGCCTGATTCTCATGAACGGCGGCGAGACCTATCGCGCGGAGGAGACGGCGGCGCGCATCGGGCAGGCGTTTGGCTATGACATGGACATCATCGCGCTGCCAACCGGCCTGACAATGGCGGTGGCCAAGGACGGGGAAAGCGCTTCCTCCATCGCGCGGGTGAGCCATCGCACGACCGACCTGACCAAGCTGGAGCAGGTGAACGAGGTGTCCCGCGCGCTGGCCGCGCACGAGATGACGCTGGATGAAGCGGCGCTGGTCCTGCGCGGCGTCAGGGAGGCGAAGACGCCCGGCGGCTGGCGCAGCATTCTGGCGGCCGGCGGCTCCGCGGCCATGTTCGCCGTGATGTTCGGCGGCGGGTGGTTTGAGTTTCTCGTGGCCGGGCTGGTGAGCGCCGTGATCCAGGCGCTGCTGGCCTTCATCCCGGATCAGGGCGGCGCGCCGCTGAGCTGCCTGATGGGCGGCTTTCTGGCGGCGGCGCTGGCGCTGGCCGCGGTCACACTGTGCGGGCGCGGCAACCTGAGCCTCATCGTCTGGTCCATCATCATGCCGCTGCTGCCCGGCCTGGCGTTTACCAACGGGATACGCGATTCCATGCGCGGCGACATGGTGTCGGGCGGCGCGCGCGTGACCGACGCGGTGATGCGGGCGGTCGTGCTGGCGGGCGGCGCGGGCATCGCCATGTGGTGCTATCTCAGGCTGGGAGGTGCGGCGACATGGCTGATGTGATCGGCGTGGTGAAGGGCTTTGTCGGCAGCTTCGGCGCGAGCGTGTGCTTCGCGCTGCTGTTCAACATGCCGCGCCGCTGTCTGCTCACCGCCTCGCTCACCGGCATGGCCGGCTATGCCGCCTACATGGGGTCGATGGCGCTGCTGGGCTCGGCGGTGGGCGCGAATTTCATCGGCGCGCTGGTCGTGGCCCTGGCGGCCGAATGGCTGGCGCGCCGTCAGAAAGCGCCGGCCATCATCTTTTCGATGATCGGCATCGTGCCGCTGGTGCCCGGGGCCGGGCTGTATCGCACGATGCTTTCGCTGGTGCTGGAGGAATATAGCCAGGCCGCGGCCATTGGCGTCGAGACGGTGCTGGTCGCCGCCAGCATCGCGCTGGCCATTGCCGTGGTGACGGTCGTCACCCGCGGGCTGAAGCGCCGTTCCAGTGAAAGCTGACGGCAAGCCGCGGCGCCGAATCGGCGCTGATTCCGGCGCAAAACAGGCAAAAACAGGGACGATGAGCCACGTTGTAGATAAAACGAGCTTTGATACGCATATTTTCAGGGAATCTGACGATATGCGGGAAACATGGTGAACGACGCGCCGCTCTGACAGGCGCGGCAAGGAGGTGTCACCCGTGAGCAAATATGACGCGCTGTGGCGATATGTCGCGGCATGCGGCGCTTCGTCGCTCTCCCTGACCTTTGCGGACATCGAGGCGATTGCCGGCCTGCCGATCGACCACGCCTTCCTGACATACAAGAAGGAGCTGTCGTCTTACGGCTGGCGGGTGGAGAAGATTTCCCTGAAAAATCGGAATGTGCTTTTCATAAAGGAGACATGATCTTGGATAAGCCGAAAAAGCAGCGCGCCGACGTGGCGCTGGTTGGGCGCGGCCTGGCGGAAAGCCGGGAGAAAGCGCAGGCGCTCATCATGGCGGGGCTGGTGTACATCGCCGAGGAGAAGGTTTCCAAGCCCTCCGAGCCCGTGAAGCCGGACGATCAGCTCACCGTGCGCGGCGCGGCGCATCCCTATGTGTCGCGCGGGGGACTGAAGCTGGAAAAGGCGCTGCGCGTGTTTGGCTGCGACCCGACGGGGGCTGTCGCCATGGATCTGGGCGCGTCGACAGGCGGTTTCACCGACGTGCTGCTCAGAAACGGCGCGGCGCGCGTCTACGCCGTCGACGTGGGCTTCGGCCAGCTGGACTGGCGCATCCGCTCGGACGAGCGCGTGACCGTGATGGAGCGCACGAACGCCCGCTCGATCACCGCGGACATGTTCGATCCCCCGCCCTCGCTCGGCGTGATGGACGTGTCGTTCATCTCGATCAGGCTGATTCTGCCCGCGGCGTTTGAAATCCTCGGAAGCGGCGGGCGGTTCATCTCTCTCATCAAGCCGCAATTCGAGGCCGGGCGCGAGCGCGTGGGCAAAAAGGGCGTGGTGAGCGATGCGGCCACGCACGCGGACGTGGTGGAATCCATCGTCCGCTTCGTGCCCACGCTGGGCTGGAAGACCCGCGCCGTCGATTTCTCCCCCATCACCGGCCCGGAGGGCAACATTGAGTTCCTGGCCGACTTCCTGCCCGAGGAACGGGTCGAGGGCGAGATCACCCGCGAGGACATCGAAGCCATGGTGCGCGCAGCGCACGAGGCGCACAGAAAATAGCGGCGCGCGTTCGCCTGCCGGGCGAACGCGCAGCGGGAAAACGCGGCCTCGCGCCGGATGCTTGAGAAGAACGGCTTCCTGATGAAGGAACGCTTTGAAGAGGACGGCGTCGAATCCTGCTTTTATCGATGCGAACGGAGAATCACGAGCCATGCTTGAGGAAATGAGCGCGTTCTTCACAAAGCGCCTGAACGGATACGACGAGCACATGCTGAAGGACGTGGGCGGCTGTCGCGAATGCTACGAGGAAATGGCGCGCCTCCTGCCGGGCGGCACACAGACCCTGCTTGATCTGGGCTGCGGCACGGGCCTGGAGCTGGATTTCATCTTTCAAAGGGCCGCAAACCTCGCCGTGACCGGCGTCGACCTCACGCGGGCCATGCTGGACGAGCTCAGGCGCAAGCATCCGGACAAGGCGCTCACGCTCATCTGCGGCAGCTATTTTGACGTGCCGCTGGGTGAAAACGCATTCGACGCCGCGATATCCTTCCAGACCATGCATCACTTCACGGCGCCGAAAAAGCGCGGTCTGTACGCGCGCGTGAGGCGCGCGCTCAGGCCGGGCGGCGTGTACATCGAGTGCGACTACATGATTGAGGACGATGACGAGGAAGCGTTCCACTTCGCGGAGCTGGACAGGATGCGCCGCGAGCAGGGCCTCCCGCCAGACGGATTCTATCATTACGACACGCCCCTGACCGTCGCGCATCAGGCGTCGGTGCTGCGCGAGGCGGGGTTTGCGGCGGTCGAACAGAAATTGCGCGTGGAGAATACCACGATCCTCCTGGCAAAAACGTGATCGGCCCGCGGTTCCTTTGGGACCGCGGCTTTTCTGTATCCCCGCGCCCTTCCATTCATTTCCATTGACGCGGAGCCGCGCTCGGCTTACAATAATTGCGAAATATATTTCAAATTTATAACAAAGGAGTTGCTATCTGATGACAACAAGACGTTTGCTTTCCTTCCTTCTGCTCTTTTCCCTGATGTTCGCCGCCTTTTCCGCGCCGGCTCAGGCCGCCTCAGGCGGCTGCCAGGCGGCTTCGCAGTTTGGAGGCTGGATCTGCGGCCCGTCCGCAGCCCAGAGCGCCGCGCCGGCCCGGAACGCCGCGCAGCCGTCGGTCGCCGTTCAGAGCGCCATGGCCGCGCAGATTGTCGCCGAGACCAACGCCGAACGCGCCAGGTATGGCCTGAAGGCGCTCGTCGTGGACGCCGATCTGACTGCCGCCGCCCTGATTCGCGCGCGGGAAATCGCTCAGACGTTCAGCCACACCCGCCCGGACGGCAGCAGCTGCTTCACCGTGTCGGCCAAGGCGTTCGGCGAAAACATCGCCCGCGGCCATAACTCCGTCAACCGCGTGATGGCCGCCTGGATGACCTCCGAGGGGCACCGCGCAAACATCCTGCGCGCCTCCTACGGCAGCATCGGCGCGGCCTGCATCCGGGTGAACGGTATCCTCCACTGGGTGCAGCTGTTCGGACGATAACGCGTTCCCCCCATCGACCCTGCGCAGGAAAAGCGCCATGTCCCGGGCCGGGCATGGCGCTTTGACGTATCTTACTGTTGGGAGGGATGAGAAGGAAAAGAGCGTTACCTGACGGCGATGGCCTCGATTTCCACCAGCCCGTCCTTGGGCAGGCGGGCCACCTCCACCGCGGAGCGCGCGGGACAGCCGCCCTCGCCGAAGAACTCAGCGTAGACCTTGTTCATTGCGGCGAAGTCGTTCATATCCCTGAGAAACACGGTGGTCTTGACGACCTTGTCCATGCCGGTGCCCGCGGCCTCCAGCACGGCCCTGATGTTGGTCAGCGACTGACGCGTCTGGCCGGCCACGCCGCCGGGCGCGAAATCGCCGGTCGCCGGATCGAGGCCCAGCTGGCCTGAGGTGAACACCAGACCGTCCAGGGCGATGCCCTGAGAATACGGGCCGATGGCGGAAGGGGCGTTTTTCGTGGAAACGATGGTCTTCATAATCGATCAACTCCTTTTGCCCTATTATACGCCGTCTGCGCCGGCCTGTCAAATCCCCTCGCTGAAGGCCGTGCCGGGGCCGGAACGCGTGATCGTCAGCTCATTCGCGGCGAGCAGCCCCGCCTGCTCAGAGGGCAGATACAGCACCGTCCCGGCCTGGCCCTCGTCCAGGCTGATCGCCTCGCGCAGCACCCTTTTCTGCGGCGCTTCGCCCGGCGCCATGTCGGTGACATACTGCTCCAGCAGCACCCACGCCGTCGCCGGCGAAACCCGTTCGACGAGCTCCTCCCGGGCGAAGTCGATTTCGCGGGAGGCGAGCGCCTGATTGTCCGCGCCCATCTCGACGAGCACGGCGCGCTCGAGGCTGGGCTTTTTTTCGGTGCTCACCGCAAAGGAAAGCCCATTTTCCGTCTTTTGGCCCTGCACGTCGGTTGTCTCGGCCTTTGTCTCGTAGGTCACCGAATAGCCGCCGAGGAGGCCGCCCATGCTGTTCGCCGGCGTCGCGTAGAGCGCGCCGTCCGGCCGCCTGTAGACGGGGCATATGGTCAGCATCGCGTCGCCGCCATTGGCGATGGCGGCATCCAGGCAGATCACGGCGCTCACGTCGACGCGCTCGCCCGCGTCGGTCGCGGAAATCGCCTGATGCACGTCCGTAAAGATGGGACCGCATGCGACGCCCACCGAGCGCTCGCCGTTTTCATTCTCATCGTGTTCCCAGATCAGGCACATGTCCCGCTCCTCATCCGCGAGGACGTGCACGCCGGACATCAGGCCGTCCGGCAGCGCCACATCGCCGCCGGAAAAATCGCCCGCATGCGCCTGCAGGTAGTCGGCAAGGGCCGCCTCATCGTATCCGAAGAAGTCGTCGTCCTGCCATCCGTCCGGCTGCAGGCGCACGAACACGCCCGCCAGCTCGTCGGCGCCGGCGCCGCCGTCCTCCTGCGCCAGCGAAAGCGAGCAGCCCGCCATGAGCGCCGCGCAGAGCGCCAGCGCCCATAGCGCCATCCATTTTGCCGCGTTTTTCATTCTTCCTCATCCTCCTCGAGATGTCCGTCGAAGCCCAGCAAATCGCCCGGCTGACAATCCAGAAAATAGCAGATCCTGTTCAGCGTGCCCAGGCGCAGGCCCTTTGCCCTGCCGCTGCGCAGCACGCTCATGTTGGCCTCGGTGATGCCCACCTTTTCGCACAGCTGCTTGCTCGTCATGCCGCGCGCCTTCAGCATTTCATCCAGCTTAATCTCAATCGCCATCGCGGTCACCTCAGATAAACTGGTCGTTCTCCGTGCGCACGCGAATGCCCGCGCGCACAAAGCGCGCCAGGAGCAGGGCGCACAGCGATATGACGAGGTCGCCAAGCTCCAGGCTCACGCGCATGTCCACGCTCGTCAGGCGCGCGCCGAACGCCAGCGTGAGGAAGCAGCCCGCGAGCATCACAATCAGGTCTCCGGCCAGCATGCGCCGCGCCCAGCGGGCCAGGTTGTCCGCCAGCGGGCCGTTCTCGTCGTTCAGCCAGCCGCGCGACAGGCCGCCCAGCAGCGCCTTGCCCGCCTCGCACAGGGCGACGAGCAGCGCCAGCCCGACGAGCGCGCCCAGCGCCTCCAATATCCCGTAGGCCAGATCGGCCCCGCTCAGCGCAGGCAGCGCGCCCATCCATTCGCCGCCCGCTTCAGCCGCCAGCAGCTGCGCTGCGGTGAGCAGCAGGCCGAGCCGCCGAAACAGCAGCGCGCCATCCGCCTCCGCCCGCGCCGCGTTCAAAAACACCGCGGTCACAATCAGCCCCGCCAGCGGGCAAAGCAGCATCACCGCCAGCAGCCCGGACTCGGGCGCGGCCCAGTCGGGATAGACGACGTTCCGCAGCAGGTGCGGATTGACCAGCATGTAAAGCATGAACAGCGCGTAGACCGCCGCCAGCGGCCACAGCCAATCCGCTGCGGTGCGCGCGCGCCTCGCGGGCAGCAGCCCCAGCAGCGGCGTCAGCCCCAGCGACGCCAGCAGCGCCCAGGCCAGCGCGTTGCCCGCGCCGCCCGAGAGCGACAGGCTCCGCAGCGCCCGGCCCAGCCCGGCGAGCGCCGCGCCGATCCCCATGAGCGCCCGCGCGCCGCCCGAGACGGCAGGCACCGCAGCGCCCAGCGCGAAGCATATCCCGATCAGGACGGCATGTGTCTTCTTCATGTCCCCACTTCCTTTCACAATTATCGCATCTCGATAATTTCAAAGCCAGTATAGCACACGAATTATCGTTTGTCAACAATTTTCTGAAAGAAATTTTCCTGCAAAAACTAATCAATTCGGCCTTGACTATACGGCGCAGATACAGTATGATGGAATCATCATAAGAAGCGGAAAAGCGCGCATGATAAGAACAGCGCTTTTCCCGATCAATTGGCGCAATGGGAGGTATTTGCAATGACTGAGCTCACGAAAGCGAATTTTGCGCAGGAAACGGCCAGCGGCATCGTGGTCGTCGACTTCTGGGCGACATGGTGTGGCCCCTGCCGCATGCAGGCCCCCGTGCTGGAGGAGGCCGAGGGCGCCATTCCGGCCCTGAAGGTCTGCAAGGTGAATGTGGACGAGCAGCCCGACCTGGCCGGCCAGTTCAAGGTGTCCGCCATACCCACGCTGGTCTTCATGAAGGACGGCAAAATCGCCCGCACCGTCGTCGGCTATCACGACTTTGAGGCGCTGGAGGCCATCGTCGGCGAAATCAGCAAAGCCTGACGCCTGTCCGCCGAAAAGGGTTTCCGTGAAGAATCTGAAAAAACGCATCCGTCCCTGTTTCTTCGGAGACGGATGCGTTTTTATGCTGTTTGACTTCCAAAACCTGTACGGATTGTTCGTCGCCGCTCGGCTGTGCGGCGGGAGGCGCAGCGGCGCTGCGTTGACCGATGCAGGCCCGCGCCGGCAGACGGGGTCAGGCGACGGGCACAAGAGCGGCGACAGTCTTCACCGCGTCCTGAATCTGCATGGCTACTTCCGGATTGGCCGCCACCAGGAACTGGGCCAGAACGGACAGCATCAGGCTGGCCAGCAGGAGGATGATGGCGCCGCCCAGGCGGGAGGAAATCTGTGCGAAGGGCATCAGCTCCATGCGGTTGGCGGCGGAAAGCACCGCCACGTCGCCGGTGCCGCCCATGTTGCTCATGCACAGGCCGGCCGTGATGCCCGCTTCAAAGGGATAGAATCCCACCAGCCTGCCGATCAGCGCCGCGCCGATGAACGCGCCGACGCAGGTGGCGGCGCACAGCAGCAGGTATGTCAGGCTGAAGCTCTTGATCACGGTGCCGATCTCCAGATAGCACACGCCGATGCCCAGCAGCAGGACGTTCGTAAGGTTCTTCATGATGAACTGGAACCACTGATAACAGGCGATTTCGATGTGTTCCGGCACGATGTTGGTGATCTTGCACACAGCCACGGTGATGATCATCCAGGCGTAGGCATGGATGGTGATGCCGGTGCCCAGCGCGTTCCAGCAGCCCTGCAGGATGTATCCGATTGCGAAGAAGGCGCCGGACACCAGCAGGCCGATGCCGAGGTTGGGCAGGCTGATCCTGTCGCGCTTCGCCTGCGTTTCCGGGCTGATCTCCAGCTCCTTCGGATCGATGCTGCCGCTCTGCATCAGGCTGCCCTGGCCGTTCAGCCTGCCCGAGAGCACCTTCACCAGCACGCCGGCCAGCACGATGGAAACGGCGTTGCCGATGGCCACGGCCGGCGTCATGACGGAGAGGGCTTCCGCGGCGCTCATCGAGCCGCTGGTTTCAAAGATCTTGGAGAGAGGAGACGCGCCGGCGCCCATGCCACCGCCCATGATGGGCAGGGCAATCAGCAGCAGCGCGTTCATCACGGGATAGCCCATCAGCGCGGCCACGCCCATGCACAGGCCAAACGCCAGAAGCAGGCCGCCAAAGATGGCCGGGAAGTAGCGGGCCGCAGCCTTCACCAGCAGCTTGCGGTTCATGCCCAGGATGGAGCCGGTGATCAGGGCGGCGATATACCAGTCGAGAAAGCCGCCGGTGGTCTTGAAGAAGGTGCCGATGTTGCCCACGAGATCCAGCTTGCCAAAGGGCAGGGTCATGTTGTAGACGGCCTGTCCCGCCTCGTCCACGCCGGTTTTGGCCGGAATGATGCCGAAGTACACCAGCAGCGCCGAGCCGAAGATGACCACGATGGCGCCGCCGCCCAGGAAGTCCTTGATGACGGGCGTGTGGTCGCCGATCCAGGCCAGGATATCGCCCACCACGATCATGAAGATGAAGCAGCCCGCCATGCCCTGGGGCAGCACGCCCAGGTAAGTGGCCAGCAGCACAACCGCGGTGATGATCAGGAAAATCTGCCAGGGCAGATTGAACAGGCGCAGCGGCTTCCTCTCCGCCGCATGTCTGGCTTTACTCATCTTTTTCCCCTCCATCACGATGTCGTATTCTCATCCTGTCCGGGGGATCGTCACAGCCGGGCCACGCCGCTGTCGCGCGCGGCCTGACCCACGGCCCGCGCCACCGCCGGGCCGACGCGCCTGTCAAAGGCCGGAGGCAGGATGTAGCGGGTGTTCAGCTCGCCGGGCGAAACAAGGTCGGCCAGCGCGTGAGAGGCCGCCAGCTTCATCTCCAGGTTGATGTCCCGGGCCCGCACATCCAGCGCGCCGCGGAAGAGGCCGGGGAAAACCAGCACGTTGTTGATCTGATTGGGATGATCGCTGCGGCCCGTGCCCACCACGGCGGCTCCGGCCTCCAGCGCCTCGTCGGGTTCAATCTCCGGCGTGGGGTTGGCCATGGGGAACACGATGGGACCCTTCGCCATGGAACGGATCATGTCCCTGGAGACGATGTGGGGCGCGCTGACGCCGACAAACACATCCGCGCCCTTCAGGGCGTCCGCCAGCTTGCCGCTGAATTTCTCCGGATTGGTCAGCGCGGCCATTTCCGCCTGGGCGGGGTTCATCTGCTCTCCCTCGCACAGAATGCCGAAGCGGTCGACCATCTTCAGATGCTTCACGCCCAGGTTCATCAGGTGCCGTCCGATGGCAATGCCCGCGGAACCCGCGCCGTTGATGACCACCTTCACCTCGCCGATGTCCTTGCCGACCACCCGGAGGGCGTTGATCAGCGCCGCGCCGACGACGATGGCCGTGCCGTGCTGGTCGTCGTGGAATACGGGGATGTCGCAGATTTCCTTCAGCCTGCGCTCGATCTCAAAACAGCGCGGCGCGGCGATGTCCTCCAGGTTGATGCCGCCGAAGCTGCCGGAAATCAGGTAAATCGTGCGCACAAGCTCATCCACGTCCTTGCTGCGGATGCACAGCGGGAAGGCGTCCACGTCGCCGAACGCCTTGAAGAGGGCGCACTTGCCCTCCATCACCGGCATGCCGGCTTCGGGGCCGATATCGCCCAGGCCCAGCACCGCCGTGCCGTCGGTAATCACCGCGACCAGGTTGTGGCGCCTGGTCAGTTCAAACGATTTATCGTAATCCTTCTGGATCTCAAGGCAGGGCTGCGCGACGCCGGGGGTGTAGGCCAGGGAAAGATCTTCCTTATTCTCAACCGGAACACGTGAAACAACCTCGATTTTGCCCTGCCATTCCTTATGCAGACGCAGGGATTCTTCCGCGTAATTCAATTTGGGCACCTCCTCCTTGTTCGTTAAATCCATTTTACATGTTGTTGAAGAAAAAATCAAGACCACAACCGCCATAAAATGGCGACAATTTGTCATGATCGGGTGCTTTTTGTCAAATATTAACGAATCTTTGCGCCCGCCGGCCTGCTTTCCGGCCGCCTGCCCGCCCGCTTAACGGTCAGATCCTGTATATGTAGTTTTCCTTCCGGGGCGCGGCCGGTCCGGGCTGCTTCGCGGGATAACCCAGGATGCAGTGGCCTATGCCCTCGTAATCCCCTTCGATGCCCAGGGACTTCAGCAGCGCCTTCCCCTCTTTGCCGGAAAACTCCTCTCTGGCGCGGTGGATCCAGCAGCTGCCGATGCCCAGCGCATGGGCGGCGTTCATCAGATTGCCCATCACCAGACTGCCGTCGTAGAGGTATGTGGGCACGGCGCGGTCGGCCAGCACCACGATCACCACGGGCGCCCCGTAAAAGGGATCGCTGCCGGCGCCCATCACGGCGGCGTTCATGGCCGAGAGCCTGTCGCGGACGGCCTTGTCCGTAACGGCAATCATGATGGGCGACTGACGGCCCATGCCGGTGGCGGCGTAGGTGCCCGCCTCCAGGATCTGGTTCAGCACGTCCTCGGGAATGGGGTCCGGCCGATAGCTGCGGCAGCTGCGGCGCTCGAGGAGATTCTTCAGCGTTTCGTTCATGGTCATGTCCTCCTTTTCTCGATGTCGTCAGTTCCAGTGTTCCGTGCGCGGACGGTCAGCCGCGAATCAGTCCGACCGCCACATCGTTGACGTTTGTACCGGTCGGGCCGGTCACGATGAGCCCGCCGACCTTCTGGAGCGCGTGATAGGCGTCGTTGTCCCGCAGGACCGCGTCGATGCTGACGCCCATCTCCCCGAGGCTCCGGCAGGTATCGCCGTCCGCATAGCCGCCCGCCGCATCGGTGGGGCCGTCGGTGCCGTCGCTTCCCACCGAGAACACCGCGCCGTTCAGCCCGTCGATGCCCGGCGCGGCAGCCAGGGCCAGCTCCTGATTGCGTCCCCCCAGGCCGTGCCCGGTCAGCCTGACGACGGTCTCGCCGCCCGCGATAAACGCGAGACGGCGGCCGCCGCCCGCATGCGTCCTGAGAATGGACGCCATGAAGCTGCCCGCCTCCCGGGCCTGGCAGCACAATCGGTCGGTCAGCATCACGGGCTCGTAGCCCAGCGCCGCGCAGGCCCGCGCGGCCGCCGCACAGAGCGCCCTCACGCTGCCGTTGACCTGCGTATGGACGTTGTCCAGCGCCTTGGGCGTTTCAACATCCAGCAGGCGGCGCGCCGCGTCGGACAGGCGCAGGTCATACCGGGCGGCGACGCGCCGGGCGTCCTCAGCCGTCGAAGAATCGGGGCACGCCGGGCCCGAACCGATCATGTCCAGCGGATCGCCCACGATGTCCGAGAGGATCACGGCTTCCACGCGCGCGGGCGCGCAGAGCTGCGCAAACCGCCCGCCCTTGACCTGCGACAGGCGCTTGCGGATGGTGTTGATCTCAACAATGTCCGCGCCGCAGGCCAGCAGCTGGGCGGTGATGTCGCCGAGCTCCGCGGGGGACACCAGCGGCTTTTCAAACAGGGCGCTGCCGCCGCCGGAAAGCAGGAAGATAACGGTGTCCTTCTCCGTCAGGCCATCGACCAGATCCAGCGCCGCCTGCGTGGCCAGAAAGCCGTTCTCATCCGGCACGGGATGCCCGGCCTCATAGCACGCGCACCGCGCGATCGGACCCATCACGTGATGGTATTTCGTGATCACGACGCCCTTTTCAATGTGCCCATCCAGACAATCCGCGGCGGCCTTTGCCATGCGCCACGCCGCCTTCCCGACCGCGACCAGCCGCACCCGGCCCGGAAAGCGCCGGCCGGAAAGGGCGCGCGCCACCGCGGCGTCCGGCTGGACCGCTGCGATGGATTCCCCGACGATCCGGTTCGCATGCTCACGCAGCACGTCATTCATACGGTCTAACTCCTTCGCTGATTTTCCGTGTCCGCCGGCGTTCCCTTGCGGCCGGGGCCGTGTCACGCGCTCTGACGTCTGCCATGAACATCGTTGGTCACGCAGCCGGCCATGATCAGGCCCATCGGAAGCAGCTTTATCGCCTGCAGCCAGTCCAGATGGCGCAGGTCATAGAGCTGGAGAAACGCGCCGACGGCCGCCACGCACAGGTCGAGCGCGAGCAGGACCCAGACTCCCCCGGCCCGATTGCGCCGTATCAGGCACACGATGCCGAAGCTGAGCGCGCAGACGAGGAAAACCAGCCTGACGCCGAGCTGGCGCATCTGCGGCGCTTCAAAGACGATCGCCATGTCCTGCAAAAACGGCGTGCCCCTGACCTGGCTCAGGTGGCGCACGCCTTCGGTCCACGCCCAAAAGTCCTCAAGCCGCACCCACAGCTCGTAGCCGGTCAGGGCGACCAGCAGGACGGCGCCGACGGTCAGGGCATGTCGCCCCATGAGTTTTTTGCGTTCTCCGCGCTTCATTCGTATCATCCCCGCTCCATGAATGCGAAACGCCTTCTGAAATGCGGACAAAGCGGCGGATTTCCCGCCCCGGCAAAGCCGGACGGGGCGCACCCGCGCCGGACAGGACGCCGCATTTCAGATGACATTCAGCATAAGCCATTCAAACCGGAGCCGCCATCCCTGCCGGGCGGCGGCTCCGCTTTCTGTCCGTTCATCACACGCCGATGGAGCGCAGATAGTCTATGCTCATCTTCGCGGCCTCAAGCGGATGACGGTCGTACCACTGGTCCTGCTCGACGATGAACCAGCCCGCGCCCGCATCCAGGCCGGCCTCGATCAGCGAGGGCACGTCCTGACAGCCATAGCCCACCGGGCGGAATTCAAACGCAATGTCGCCCGGATCGGCGGCCGCCCCGTCGTCCCTGCCGCTGCCGTCCTTGCTGATGAGCGCGTAGGGCTGCTTGCCGCCCTTCTTGCCCACATAGTCCTTCAGGTGCACGATGGGGGCGCGGCCGGCGTACTTGCGCACGAACGCGGCCGGATCCTCTCCGGCATACTTGACCCAGCAGCAGTCCAGCTCGGTCTTGAGTATGTCGGCGGACACGGCGTCATAGATGAAATCCAGGCCGTACTGACCGCTCAGCCTGATGAATTCAAAGTCATGGTTGTGATAGAGCAGCTGGATTCCCGCTTCCCTGCACAGCGCGCCGAAGCGATAGATGTCGTGAATGGTCTTCGCAAAGCCGTCGCTGCCGGGGCGATGCGCCTCGTCCAGATAGGGCACGGCCAGGTATTCGCAGCCGATCTTCTTGTAGATCGCAATCTGATCGAACATGTCCGCTGTCGTCTCGGGCAGCGCCTGATGCGCGGAAATCGCCTTCAGGCCGGTTTCCTCCAGCATTTGCTTCACTTCGTCCGCCGTGTGTCCATAGAGGCCGGCGAATTCGACGCCGTCATAGCCCATCCCGGCCAGCTTCTTCAGCACGCCCCGCAGATCCTTCGCCGCTTCCTCGCGCGCCGAATAGACCTGATAGCCAACCAATGCCTTTTTCATTGAAATGCCTCCCTTCAGATTTCCATTTCATTATACCAGTGAAAGCACGTAAAAGCAAGAACAATCGCTCGGATTCCGGGGGCGTCTCACTCATGTATTGGCGTCTGGCGGGCGCGCGGGAACCGGCCTGCCAGATGAGGCGGCGGATTCCGACCGGTGCAACCGATCACATGTTCTTTTTTACACAGTTTTCATCCACCGACCCGGCCAATATGCTATAATGGACACGGTGATCAGTATGAACAAGAGGGAAAGCGTCGGCGAGCGAATCCACCGGCGCAGGCTGGAGCTGGGCATCAGTCCGGACGACCTGGCGCGCCTGCTGGGCAAGAATCGCTCCACGATATACCGTTACGAAAACAGCCGCATCGAGAGCCTGCCCAGCACGGTGCTGGAACCGCTGGCCCGGGCGCTGCAGACCACGCCCGAGGCGCTGCTGGGCTGGCCCGCGCAGGAACAGCCGGAGCCGCCCCGGGTGATTCCCGTGCGCACCCTGCGGCCCATTCCGATCATCGGCTCCGTGCGCGCCGGGTGGAACGGCCTCGCGCTTGAGGAAATCCTGGGCGTCGATTACGCCGACGTCGGCTCGCCCTCGGAATATTTCTTTCTCCAGGTGCACGGCGACAGCATGGCGCCGCAGATCAACGACGGCGATCTGGCGCTGGTGCATCGCCAGCCCACCGCCGAGAGCGGCGACATCGTCGTCGCGGTACTGGACGGCGAGATGGGCACCATCAAAAAGTATCTGCGCTGCGGCTCGACCGTCACGCTGCACGCGTTCAATGAGAAATACGCCGACAGGGTGCTGAGCGGCGAACAGCTCGCCGATTTCAGCATCACCGGCAAGGTCGTCGAAACAAAGAGAAAATGGTGAAAACCATCCCCGGGCGCCGCCGCAAAACGCCGACGGCAAACGCCAGTCTGCCGAATGATGCGAAAACCGGCTTGTCAGATGAAGCGTCTGTGCGGCCCAGTTTGCGTCAAAAATATTGACATCGCCTCACAGACGCCCCCATCGACGCTCCCGCTCCGGACAAAAACAAGCCGAACAGCTCAGAGATCCTTCGGGCACAAGCTGTTCGGAACAGGCCGCCTGTTCGGCGTTTTTGCGCCCGGTACAGACGGCGCGAGGCGCACGCCGCCGGCCCGGGGCAATCTATTTTGAGGAACGGGACCTTTCGTCCATCCGCTTATCCAAACCAGTCAAACAGCCGGAAGCGCTTCTCCCGCAGCAGACGGCTGCCGGCCAGCTTCTGCCTGTACCAGGCTTCCAGCGTCAGACCGCTCTCGTACACGTCCGCCGCCTGCGCGCCCAGATAGCGCACATGCCACGGCTCGAAGGCGTAGCCGGTTTCGCTCACGCCGTCCTTCGGATAGCGGATGATGAAGCCGTACTCATGCGCGTGCTCCGTGAGCCATCGATAGGCGTCGGTATTGGCGAAGCGCTCGGTCAGATCCAGACAGCCCTCGACGCCAAGATCCATCGCCAGGCCCGTCTGGTGCTCCGATTTGCCGGGCTCAGCCACATACAGCGACACATGCTCCAGCCCCGCCTCCCTGAGACGCCGCTCGTAGATCTCGCGCTGCGTCCAATAGGAGCGATAGCCGGAGATGGCCTGAAGCTCGATTCCCTCCTCCAACGCGGCGGCAAACAGATCCTCCAGCGCATGCGCCGCCTCCTCGCGCATCTGTTTGCGCGATTCAGGAACGCCCTGGGCGTAAGTCACATCGGGACGGATCAGGTCGCTGGGTTCGTAATGACTGGGCAGGCAGTTCTGCTTATTCACCAGAATCATCGTGCTTTCATACACATCGGCCCGCGCCGCCAGGGACATCAGGACCGTCAGGCACAGCAGCGCGGCCAGGAAACGTCGCATGGTTACAACACCTCTTCAGTACTTAGAGACGATCAGAGCCGCTCGATCGTTCCCTTTTTCATCATTTTTTCAACGCGCTGGCACAGCGTGCCGTCGAGGAGGCACTCGACCACCGTCGCCGCGTCCGTATACTGCTCGGAGAGCACCTGTCCCCCGTCGTACACCAGCGGGAGCACGGCGCCCTCCGCGTAGGGAATGGTCAGGCGCACGCGGCGCCGCATCTGGCCGATACGCCGCCCCAGCGCCGCGCGGAATTCGTCGAGCCCCTCTCCGCTTTGCGCGGAAATGGGAATGAAATCCGGCGTGGCAAGCGGCCGCTCGGCCAGCCGGTCGCACTTGTTGAACACCTCCAGCGTGGGCCGGCCGGACGCGCCCAGCTGATTCAGCACGTCCAGCACCACGGCGCGCTGCTCGGCGCAGTGCTCGTTCGAGGCGTCCGAAACGATGACGATCAGGTCCGCGTACAGCGCTTCCTCCAGCGTGGACTTGAACGCCTCCACCAGCTGATGCGGCAGCTTGCGGATGAAGCCGACCGTATCGACCAGCAGGCACTCGCGGTTGTCCGGCAGCTCAATCCGACGCACGACGGGATCGAGCGTGGCGAACAGCTTGTCCTCAACCAGCACGTCCGCGCCGGATAAGGCGTTCAGCAGCGTCGACTTGCCCGCGTTGGTGTAGCCCACCAGCGCCACGACGGTCTGCTCGCTCTTTTCGCGCCGCGAACGGCGCAGCGCGCGCTGGCGGTCCAACTCGTTAAGCTCGCGCTCGAGGTCGGTGATGCGCCGGCGGATGCGACGGCGGTCGACCTCCAGCTGCGTCTCGCCGGGGCCGCGCGTGCCGATGCCGCCGCCCAGGCGCGACAGCACCGTGCCCAGGCCGGCCAGCCGCGGCAGGTTGTACTTCATCTGCGCCAGCTCGACCTGCAGCTTGCCCTCGTGGGACTGCGCGCGCTGGGCAAATATGTCCAGAATGAGCGCGGTGCGGTCGACGACGCGCACGCCGTCGCCGAGCGCCTCGCTGATGTTGCGCGACTGCGCGGCCGTCAGTTCGTCGTCGAAAATGATCAGATCAATGTCCGACGCCTGGCACATGAGCGCGAGCTCCTGCGCCTTGCCCGAGCCGATGAACGTGGCCGGGTCGGGCCGCTGCCTCTTTTGCAGCACGCGCTGAATGACGATCGCGCCCGCCGTGTTGGTGAGGCTTTCGAGCTCGTCGAGCGACTCCTCCGAATCGGTGCTGACCAGCATCACGCGTTCCTGCGTCTTTTCCCAGTTGCCCTCGCGGATGGTCCTGAGCACCCGCTCGTCGGCGATTTCGATCTCGTGCAGCCACTTTTCCTGCGGCACGCGGCCCGGCTTCACCGGCCCGTGGACGTGGATGGCCAGCTGGCCGTACTCCATCTCGCCGAGGAACGCGGCGGTGATGCCCGTGGCGATGCCGTCCTGCACGCCGATGGCGCACATGGCGTCGAACCGCAGCAGGCGCAGCGCCTGCTCGTCCACGTCGGAGAGGCGCGCCGAGCCGCCGGGGTGGGTGTGAATGCAGCGGATGCCGGACAGGCGCTCCACGCTGCGCCTGAGGCTCCGCTCGGGCAGCGACACGCTGGCCGCCGAGCCCACGGAGATTTCCAGCACGTTGCCGTCGCGGCTCATGTAGACCATGAGCTCGCGGTTGAGCTGGTCGGTGAAGCGCACCAGCGTATTGAGCAGCCGGTCCGGAAGAAACTGATCGCGCGCCCAGTCGGTGTCAAACAGGCGCTCCAGCTCGTCCAGCGCGGACTGGCGGATGCCTTGGGTGTTGCCTCGAATCATAGTGCCCCTTTCTCTTCGTCAAGCCGTGACAGTCCTTCGCAAATTCAGCCGCGCTTTGGGGTGTGTTTCCAAATCCGGGAGGATGCGGATGGCGACGTCCTCCGCGATCCCGCCGGGCAAGAACGGCAGCGACGCCGGGTCTTCTCGGCGACGGCCCGAACGTTCTTTTCGTCCCGCTCGTGCATGGCGCTTCACCCCTCGCGCGCGGCATAAACAAATGCCCTGCCGTCCGTCGGACAACCGGGCAATGCGGCGTATTCCGTTCTCCGCGAGGAATCAGACAAACCGCGTCGGCTCCTCGCCTCCGGCCGCGCCGCTGACCTCGCCGGCGGCCTGGCGCGCCCTGTAATCCTTGATGGCCTCGTGCAGCGCCTCCTCGGCAAGCACGGAGCAGTGCAGCTTGACCTCCGGCAGCCCGCCCAGGGCGTCCGTCACCATCTTGTTTGTGATCTTCAGCGCCTCGTCGATGGTCTTGCCCATAACCATCTCCGTGGCCTTGCTGGACGTCGCGATGGCCGCGCCGCAGCCGAACGTCTTGAACTTCACGTCCACGATGACGTCGTTTTCCACCTTGATGTAAATCCTCATGATGTCGCCGCACTTGGCGTTGCCCACGGTGCCGACGCCGCTCGCGTCTTCGATTTCGCCCACGTTGCGCGGATTCATGAAGTGATCCATAACCTGCTCGGTATACAGCATCCTGTTGCCTCTTTTCTCACTATCTTATCACAATGTCGTTAAGCTGTCAAAGACAATGTCCTTTCAGAACCGTTTGAGCGCTTCGGGCGTCAGCGGCGACATGTTGCGCAGCCGCTGAACGATGTCCCTGAGGCTGTCGAGCACGTACTCGACCTCCTCCATGCTGTTCTCCTCGCTCAGCGAGAAGCGCAGCGAGCCGTGCGCAATCTCATGCGGCAGGCCGATGGCCAGCAGCACGTGGCTCGGATCGAGCGAGCCGGAGGTGCACGCGGAGCCGGACGAGGCGGCGATGCCCTTCAGATCCAGGCTCAGCAGCAGGCTTTCGCCCTCGATATAGCGGATGGAGACATTGCAGTTGCCGGGCAGGCGCCGCGTGAGATGTCCGTTGACGCGGCTCTCCGGAATGGTTTCCACGATGCCCTTCATCAGGCGGTCGCGCATGGCGGCGAGCTTCCCCGCCTTGCCCTCGATGTCGGCCGTGGCCAGCTCGATGGCCTTGCCCATGCCCACGATGGAGGCCAGGTTCTCGGTGCCCGCGCGCTGCGTGCGCTCCTGCGCGCCGCCCTGCATGAAGCGCTGCAGCCTCACGCCGGAGCGGACGTACAGCGCGCCGACGCCCTTGGGCGCGTGGAATTTGTGGCCGGACAGCGACAGAAGATCCACGCCCAGCGCCTGCACGTCGATCGGGATCGCGCCGATGGCCTGCACCGCGTCGGTGTGGAAGCGGACGCCGTGCGCCTTTGCGATGCGGCCGATCTCCTCAATGGGCTGAATCGTGCCGATTTCATTGTTGGCGGTCATGACGGTGATGAGCGTGGTCTCGGGCGTGACGGCCTTCTCCAGCTCATCCAGACGGATCACGCCCTGTTCGTCCACGGGCACATAGGTCACGCGGAATCCCTCGCGCTCCAGCTGTTCGCAGGTGTGGAGGATGGCGTGATGCTCCACGGCGGATGTGATGATGTGATTGCCCTTCTTCCGCTGGGCAAAGGCGCTGCCGCGCACGGCCCAGTTGTCGGCCTCCGTGCCGCATCCGGTGAAGTAGATCTCATTCGGCCTGGCATTGATGGCGGCGGCTACCTGCGCGCGCGCGGCCTCGAGCGCCCTGCGCGCCTCGCGGCCGAAGCCGTGAATGCTGGAGGGGTTGCCGTATATCTCGGTCAGATAGGGCATCATGGCCTCGAGAACCGGCGGGGTGATGCGCGTCGTGGCGGCGTTGTCCATATAAATGCGTCTCATGGTGTCTCAATACCCTCCCCCGAGCAGATGCGCTCGTGATCGTCAATCATGTCCTTCAGCGTAATGCCGTCGAGAATCTGGTTCACGCCGTCCCGCAGCTTGCGCCAGACAATGCGCGTCGCGCACGAGCGCGACTTTCCGCAGGCGTCCTCCTCGGAAAGGCAGTCGATCAGGTTCAGATCGCCCTCCAGCGCGCGGATGACCTGCCCCACCGTGATGTCCTCCGGCCGCTCCGCCAGCAGATACCCGCCCTGCGCGCCCCGCACGCTGCGCACCAGCCCGCTGCGCCGGAGCGGCCCGATCAGCTGCTCCAGATAGGCCTCCGGAATGCCCTGCCGCTCCGCGATGGCCTTGATGGACTGCGGCTCTTCCGCGCCGCAGCACGCCAGGTCGTACATGGCGTGAATGCCGTAACGGCTTCTTGTTGAGAGCTTCATGACCCTGCTCCTCCCGGCATGAATTCCGACTGAATCCATCCGAATTAATATTATATCACGCCTTCCCTGTTTTGAAAAGGAATTCCGACAAAAATCATCAGAATTAACAAACGGGGGCCGACGCCCGTCACAGCACCCTCACGGCGGTCACCGTGTACTCCTGCTCCTCGACGGCCCGGCGCAGCTGCGCCTCGTCGATCGCGGCGCCAGCGCGCACGATGGCACGGCCCTCCGTGTGGCTCGCCTCCGCGCTCACGACGCCCGGAATCGCCTCCAGCGCCTTCTTCACCGTGGCCTCGCAGTGCTCGCACATCATGCCCTCGATCGTGAGCTCCCGGACGACGACGGAGGCTTCCCGCCCCGCCTGCGGCGTCCCGGCTGGCAGCGGAGCGCGCGCGGCGCGGCGGCGCTTTCTGTCGCGGCCGGCATCGTGCAGCCGGAACAGGTTCAGGCGCAGCGCGTTGGACACCACGCAGAAGCTGGACAGGCTCATGGCCGCCGCGCCAAACATGGGATTCAGCGTCCAGCCGAACAGCGGAATGAACAGCCCCGCGGCGAGCGGAATGCCGACGACGTTGTAAATAAAGGCCCAGAACAGGTTCTCATGGATGTTTCTGAGCGTGGCGCGGCTCAGCCGGATGGCGGCGGGCACGTCGCTCAGGCGGCTCTTCATCAGCACGACATCCGCCGCGTCGACGGCCACGTCCGCGCCGGCGCCGATGGCGATGCCGATGTCCGCACGGGTCAGCGCGGGCGCGTCGTTGATGCCGTCGCCCACCATGGCGACCCGGCCGTGCTCCTTCAGCGCGCGGATGACGCTCTCCTTGCCGTCCGGCAGAACGCCCGCGATGACCTCGTCCACGCCGGCCTGCGCGCCGATGGCCTGCGCCGTGCGCTGGTTGTCGCCGGTCAGCATGACCACGCGGATGCCCATATCCTGAAGCGCGCGGACGGCCCGCGGGCTGTCCTCCTTCACGATGTCCGCCACGGCGATGACGCCCGCGAGCTCGCCGCCCCTGACAAACAGCAGCGGCGTCTTGCCCTGTCCGGAAAGCGCCTGGGCCCGTCCGGCCAGCTCGTCCGATACGGCCGCCTGCCCGGCGATGAACTGCAGGCTGCCGGCGATCAGCGGCACGCCGTCCTGCGAGGCGCTGACGCCGCTGCCGGGCAGCGCTCTGAAATCCGCCACATCTCCGGCCACGATGCCCCGGCCTTCGGCCTCCTGAACGACAGCCCGGGCGAGCGGATGCTCGCTGCGCTTCTCAACCGTCGCGGCCAGGCGCAGCAGCGATTCCTGCGTGTAGCCCGCCGCGGGGATAATGTCCGTCACCCTGGGCTCGCCCAGCGTGATGGTGCCGGTCTTGTCCAGCGCGACGATGTCCGCCTTGCCGGCCTGTTCGAGCGACACAGCCGTCTTGAACAGAATGCCGTTCCGCGCGCCCACGCCGCTGCCGACCATGATGGCCACGGGCGTCGCCAGGCCCAGCGCGCACGGGCAGCTGATGACCAGCACGGAAATGCCGCGCGCCAGCGCATAGCCGGCCTCGCGGCCGGCCAGCAGCCAGGCGGCCGTCGTCACGAGGGCGATGCCGATGACCACGGGCACAAACACGCCGGATACCCGATCCGCCACCTTGGCGATGGGCGCCTTCGTGGCCGCCGCGTCGCTCACCATGCGGATGATCTGGCTGAGCGTCGTGTCCTCGCCGACCCGGGTCGCCTCGCATCTCAGAAAGCCCGACTGATTGATCGTGGCCGCCGACACCATGTCGCCCGCGGCCTTATCGACGGGAATGCTCTCGCCGGTCAGCGCGGCCTCGTTCACGGCGCTGACTCCGTCCAGCACGACGCCGTCCACGGGAATGCTGTCGCCGGGCCGCACCACGAAGATGTCGCCCCGCTTCACCTGCGCGACGGGCGCCTCGACCTCCGCGCCGTCCCGCCAGAGCACGGCCGTCTTCGGCGCGAGCTTCATCAGCCCCCTGAGCGCGTCCGTCGTCCTGCCCTTGGAGCGCGCCTCCAGCATCTTGCCCACGGTAATCAGCGTGAGGATCATGGCGGCGGACTCGAAGTAGAAATTCATCATCCAGTCCATGACCGCGTCGCCGCGGCCGTCCACGGCGGCCCGGGTCATGGCGAGCAGGGCATACAGGCTCCACGCGAAGGAAACCGACGAGCCCAGCGCCACCAGGGTATCCATGTTGGGCGCGCGGTGAACGAGCCCCCGGAAGCCGCTGATGAAAAACCTCTGGTTGATCACCATGACCAGCGCGGAAAGCACCAGCTGCACCAGCCCCACGGCGACATGATTGCCTTCAAAGAAGCGCGGCAGCGGCCAGCGCCACATGGTATGGCCCATCGAAACATACATGAGCGGCAGCAGCAGGCAGATCGAGGCGATCAGCCGCCTTTTCAGCGCCGGCGTCTCGCGATCCCTCAGCGCGTCCTCCTCCGGCGCGGCGCTCGCGGCCCTTGCGGCGTCCGCCGTCCTGACCGACGCGCCGTAGCCCGCCTGCTCCACAGCGCTGATGACAGCCTGCGGCGCGGCGGTCCCCTCGACGCCCATCGAATTGGTGAGAAGGCTCACCGAGCAGGACGTCACGCCCGGCACTTTGGACACGGCCTTCTCCACGCGCGCGCTGCACGCCGCGCAGCTCATCCCGGTTACGTTATACTGCTTCATTTCTTCTCAGCTCCCATGACCGACGCCCGCCGGAGCGGAACGGCCCCGGCAGGCGGACAAAATACCCCTGCCCCCTATTTATGATTATAAGCGGCGCCGTTAACTGCGCATGTGTCCGGTGTTATTTTTCCGCTAATCCTGGCGCGCGCCGCGGCGCCGTCTTTCGGATGGCGCTGCACGGGAAACACGCCGGCAGAAATGACAACAGCGCAGGAAAACGAAGCGTTCTCCTGCGCATGAGGTTCGCCCGCGCGATCCGACAGGGCATCCGCATCATGGGTCACTTCCCGAGCTCCTTCGTCCGCTCGCAGGCCCTGATCACGGCGTCCATACAGGCCGCGCGGAAGGCGTTTTCCTCCAGCGCGCGCACGCCCGCGATGGTCGAGCCGGCCGGGCTGCACACGGCGTCCTTCAGCGCGCCGGGATGACGGCCGGAGGAGAGCAGCAGCTCAGCCGCGCCCGAGAGCATCTGCGCGGCGTATTCCATGGCCTTCGCGCGGGGCAGGCCGCAGCTCACGCCGCCGTCTGCCAGCGCCTCGATGAACAGATACGCAAACGCCGGGCCGCATCCGCTGATGGCGCTGCCCGCGTCGATGAGCCGCTCCTCAAGCTGGTCAAAGCGGCCCGCCGCCTTCATCGCCCCGAGAAAATCATTTCTGTCGCCGTCCGTCACGCGGTCGTTCGCCGCCATGAGCACCATGCCGCGGCCGATTTCCACCGGCGTGTTCGGCATGATGCGGATGACCGGATACGCGCCGCCCGCCATGGCGCTGATCCGCTCCATGGAGAGGCCCGCGGCCATCGTCACCAGCACGAAGCGGTCGCCTCTCGCGGCCAGGACCGGGGCGATTTCCGCAAGGACGTCCGCCATCATCTGCGGCTTCACGCCCAGCATGACGAAGCGCGCCCGCGCCGCGTCCGCGTTGACGCCGTGCGCGCAGTGAAGCTCGTCCGCCAGGCGCGCCGCCTTCTCCTGCGTGCGGTTGCTCAGAATGATGCGCGCGGGGTCGATGGACTTCGCAGCGGCGAGGGCCAGCGCCCCGCCCATGTTGCCCGTGCCGATAAAGCCGAATTCGTAGGTTGACATGATGCCGCCTCCGCTCCTGCCGCCCGTTGGACGGCCGTTTATATGTTGTCCGCCTTGTAACAGATCACATGATCGTCCTGCTGGTAGCGCCTGGCCGGATCGCACCGGAAGGGATGCTGCAGACCGGCGCCGCCGAACCAGCGGTACGGCGCATCGTTTTCCGTCTTCCCCTCGCAGATTTCCTCCGCGCCCTCCCTGAGGCAGCGCAGGAGGGAAATGTCGTCCTCCGCCCGGGCGTGACCGTGCAGGATGATGTCCGCCCTGTCCTCCAGATACATGACCTTGTCCAGCTCCTCCACGAACCGCCGCATGGGCAGGCAGCCGTCCAGCTGCATCCAGAGGTGATGGTTCACGCTGTCGCCCGTGAAGAGGATCCTGTCCTCCCGGAGCAGCAGCAGGATGCCGCCCGGCGTGTGGCCGGGCAGCGGAACGACCTCCAGCGTCCTGCCGCCCAGGTCAATCACGTCGCCGCCGTGAATATCACGGAAGGGCGGCATGGAGCGGCGGCATTCCCTGCACATTTCCAGAAACTGCGGGTCCCCGGTGAACTGCCGGGCAAGCGGCAGGTCGGCGGGGTTCATGAAGGCTTCCTCAAAGTATACGTTGCCGAAAATGTGGTCGGGATGGCCGTGGGTATTGACGACGATCAGGGGCTTGTCGGTGAGCTTTCTCACCGCCTGGCGCAGATCGCTGTAGCCGTTCATGGTGTCGATCACGCAGGCCCGATCCCGCCCGACCACCAGGTAGCCCGTGGCCTCATGGGCCTCGTCCATCAGATAGACGCCGGGCCGCACTTCGCTGATATACAATTCCTTTTCCATAAAAACCTCCTCGGCTGGCGCATGGCAGCACGGCTGGATGGCGGGTCGGCATGGTCCCGACGGCGGTTTACCGCACCTGGCCGTCTCCGCGGATGACATACTTGTAGGTGGTCAGCTCCTCCAGTCCCATCGGGCCGCGCGCGTGCAGCTTCTGGGTGGATATGCCCATCTCGCAGCCCAGGCCAAACTCGCCGCCGTCGGTGAAGCGGGTGGAGGCGTTCACATACACCGCCGCGCTGTCCACCGCGCGGGTGAACAGATCGGCGTGCGCGGGCGTCTCGGTGAGAATGGCGTCGCTGTGGCCGGTGGAATGGCGGGCGATGTGCGCGACGGCTTCCTCCACGCTGTCCACCACCTTCACGGCGAGGATATAGTCGAGGAACTCGGTGTCGAAGTCGTTCCTGCCCGCGGGCGTACCGGGAATGACGGCCGCGGCGCGCTCATCCAGCCGCAGCTCGACGGGCGTCTGACCCGACGCGGCGCGGTCGTCCACCAGGCGGCGCTTCAGCATCGGCAGGAAGGCGGACGCAACGGCGCTGTGCACCAGCAGCGCCTCCTCCGCGTTGCACACGGAGGGACGGCTGGTCTTGGCGTTCTCGATGATGCGGAGCGCCTTCTGAAGGTCCGCGCTGTCGTCCACGTAGATGTGGCAGATGCCGGTGCCCGTCTGGATGCAGGGCACGGTGGCGTTCTCCACGCAGGCGTTGATGAGGCCCGCTCCGCCGCGCGGGATGAGCAGGTCCACGAGGCCCACGGCGGTCATCAGCTCCCGGGCGCTGTCGCGGGAGATATCCTGCACCAGCTGCACCAGGGAGGCGGGCAGCCCGGCTTCAGCGAGCCCGCGCTGCATGGCCTGCGTGACGGCGTTGGAGGACCGGAACGCCTCCTTGCCGCCGCGCAGCACGCAGGCGCTTCCGCTCTTCACGGCCAGCGCGGCCGCGTCGGAGGTGACGTTCGGCCGGCTCTCATAGATGATGGCGATCACGCCCATGGGCACGGACCGCTTCTCGATGACGAGGCCGTTCGGCCGCTCGACGCGGCTGAGCGCGCGGCCCACCGGATCGGGCAGCGCGGCCACCTGACGGATGCCCTCGGCCATGGCCGCGATGCGCGCCGGCGTGAGGCGCAGCCGGTCGAGCATGACCGGAGCGATGTTCCCCTGCGCGGCCGCAAGATCGAGCGCGTTGGCGTCGAGAATATCGGCCTCATGGGCGACGAGCTGCGCGGCCATGGCGAGCAGCGCACGGTTCTTCAGCCCGGTATCGGCGGCCGCCAGCGCGGGAGAGGCGGATTTGGCGGCGCGCAGTATGTCCTGTGTTGTCATGATTTGTCCCTCCTGCCAATGAAGCGGGTGCCCGTGGGCCGCCCCTCCAGGATGTCGTAGAGCACGGCGGGGTTCTCGCCGTTGGCGATGATCATGTCGGCCCCGGCCCCGGTGCAGATCTGCGCGGCGCGCAGCTTGGTGGCCATGCCGCCGGTGCCCAGCGCCGTGCCGTTGCCTCCGCCCAGCGCCATGACGGCGGGCGTGATGTCCTCCACGAGCGGAATGAGCCTGGCGTGTTTGTCCCTGCGCGGGTCGGCGGTATAGAGCCCGTCGATATCGCTCAGGAGGACGAGCAGATCGGCCCCGATTTCGCGCGCGACGATGGCGGCCAGCGTGTCGTTGTCGCCGATCACGATCTCGTCGGTGGCGACGGTGTCATTTTCGTTGATGACGGGCAGCGCGCCCAGCTCAAGCAGCCGGAACAGCGTGTTGCGGAAGTGCTGGCGGCGTTCGGCGTGATCCACGTCGCTGCCTGTCAGAAGGATCTGCGCCACGGTGTGGTTGTACTCTGAGAAGAGCTTGTCATAGGTGTACATGAGCTCGCACTGTCCCACCGCGGCCGTGGCCTGCTTGGTGGGAATATCGCGCGGGCGCTCCCTGAGCGACAGCTTGCCCAGCCCCATGGCGATGGCGCCCGACGACACGAGCACCATCTCGTGCCCGGCGTTTTTCAGATCGCTCATCACCTTGCACAGCTGCTCCACGCGCCGGATGTTCATGTTCCCCGTGGCGTGGGCCAGCGTGGACGTGCCGACCTTGACGACGATTCTCATATTGCCTCCACCGCCTTCAAATGTCCCCGGTCAGCCCGGCCACCAGCTCGGCGCGATAGCCCAGCGCCTCGCGAAGCGCGGGCCTGTCCGGCACAGTGGCGCACATCACGGCGGTCCTGCCGGCGAGCGCGACGCCCCGCATCGCCGCGGGCACCAGACAGCTCTCGCCCGGATTCAGCGCGAACGACCCGCCTTCCCACTTCACCCCGGCCTCGCCCAGCGAGGTCAGCAGCAGCATGCGGCCGGCTTCCAGCGGCATGTCGCCCGCCACGTTCAGCCGCCACAGCTCGAAATTCGCGTCGGAAATGTAGGCGGTCCTGCTGCCGCCCGTGGCGATCAGCGTCGCGCCGGGGAGCTTGTCCAGCTTCAGCTCCGGCCGGCTCACATCCAGCGCCGCCTCGGTATGCAGCGCACGGGGCCTGCCGTCCCCGCCCACGCGCCCCCAGTCCCAGAAGCGATAGGTCACGTCGCTGGACTGCTGAATCTCGTAGATCACAATGCCGCCGCCCAGCGCGTGCACGCAGCCGTGCGGAATATACAAAACGTCGCCGGGCTGTACGCCCACCCATCTCAGATTCTCCTCCAGCTTTCCCGCCCCGACCAGCGCGCGCAGCTGTTCGCTGGTCTCGGCGTTCACGCCGTACACCAGCTTCGCGCCGCGCTCCGCGGCGATGACCAGCCAGGCCTCGGTCTTGCCCAGCTTGCCGTTTTCATGGGCCCCGGCATAGGCGTCGTCCGGGTGGACCTGAACGGACAGCATGTCCCGCGCGTCCAGCAGCTTCAACAGCAGCGGAAAGCCTTCCACATCGCCGGTGAGATCCTTCCCCCATTTTCCGATGACCTCCGTGAGCGTCAGGCCGGCCAGCGGCCCGTTTGCCACGGCGCTCTCGCGGCCCGGCAGCGCGGATATTTCCAGGCTTTCGCCGGTGCGGTCGTCGGGAATATCCTTGCCGAAATAATCGCCCAGCGCGCGTCCGCCCCACGGCGTCTCCTCGCCATGGCGGAAGTAGGGAATCATCTTCAGCGGATACAACATGAATAATCACTCGCTTTCGCTTGCGTTTCGCGTGAGAATGGGATACAATTCATATTGTACCCAAGAAATGCGGTTTGTCAACGATTTCCTGATTACGGATTGGCAAAGGGGTCCCTCCATGGAAGAAAATCGCCTTCGGATCAATGTGCGCGCGCTCGCGGAGTTCTGCTTCGAGGGCGGCGACCTGGTGAGCCTGCGCGGCATGGCGCAGCGCATGCTCGAAGGCACGCGGGCCCATCAGCTCGTCCAGCGCGACTACGGCCCGCTCTGGGCGAGCGAGGTGCCCATCCGCATGGCGCTGGATCGGAACGGCCTCTCCCTGCTGCTGCACGGCCGCATCGACGGCCTGCTCCTGGACGGCGACCGGTCCGTCGTCGAGGAGATCAAGACCACGCTGGAGGATGTCTCGGGCATGACGGGCGAAGAGTATCCCGTGCACTGGGCGCAGGCCGAGCTGTACGCCGCCATGCTGGCGGAGCGGGACGGGCTCGGCGGCGTGCGCGTGCGGCTCCGATACCTGAACCTCGCAGGCGGCGAGGCGCTGTTCACGCGCGACTATACCCGCGCGCGCCTCCTGGAAAAGCTCGACGGATACCTCGCGCCCATGCTCGAATGGCTGAAGCGGGTGACGGCCTGGCAGGCGCTCAGCCGCCCGACGATGCGCCGCCTTTGCTTCCCCTTCGGAAGCTATCGCCCCGGCCAGCGGGAGATGGCGGCAAATGTCTACGTGGCGCTGAGGGACGGCAGGAACCTGCTCTGCCAGGCCCCCACCGGAATCGGCAAGACGGCGGCGGCGCTGTTTCCGGCGCTGATCGCGCTGGGCGAGGGGCGGATCGGGCGGGTGTTCTACCTCACCGCCCGCACCACCGGCCGCGAGGCCGCGCTTCAGGCCCTGGACAGGATGCGCGCGCAGGGGCTCAGGGCGCGCTGCGTGACCGTCACAGCCAGGGACGCGGCCTGCCCCATGCCCGAGCGGGACTGCCGCCCCGAGGCGTGCGCGCTGGCGCGCGGCTACTACGACCGCCGGCGCGCGGCGCTCTGCGAAGCGCTGGGCATGGAGTGCCTGGACCGGGCCGGCGTCGCGGCGCTGGCGGAAAAGCACGCGCTGTGCCCGTTTGAGCTGTCGCTCGACCTCAGCGAGACGGCGGACGTGGTGCTGTGCGACTACAACTACGTGTTCGATCCGCGCGTGAAGCTGCAGCGCTTTTTCACCGGCCGGTCGGACGCCGGCCTCCTCGTCGACGAGGCGCACAACCTGGCCGCCCGCGCGCGCGACATGCTCTCCGGCGGGCTCTCCCAGCGCCGCCTGCGCGATCTGCGCCGGGAGGCGGGCCGGGAAGCCGGGCGGAAGCATCCGCTCTGCGCGGCGCTCACGGCGCTGCTGAACGAAATGAAGGCGCTGCGCGCGGCCGCCTGCGAAGACGACGCCGGCGCGGCGCTGGAAAACCCGCCCGACGCGCTTGCCGAGGCGGCGCGCGCCTTTGTCTCCTGCGCGGGCGAAGCCTTCGAGGCGCGCCGCTGGACCTGCCGGCGCGCGCTCAGCGACGCCTTCTTCGACGCGCTCGGCTTTCTGCGCGCGGCTTCGGCGTATGACGGGCACTTCCGCACGCTCGTCGTGCCGGACGGCAAGAGCCTGTGCGACGTGCGGCTGTGGTGCGCCGACCCGTCCGCCTACATCGCCGGCTGTCTCGGGCGCGTGCACGGTGCGGCGCTCTTTTCGGCCACGCTCGCGCCCATGACGTTCTACCGCGACCTCACCGGCCTGACCGGGGAAGACGACGCGCTGCTCGACCTGCCCTCCCCCTTCCCGCCGGAAAACCTGCTGGCGCTGCGCTGCCCGCTGCCGCTGCGCTTCAGGGAGCGGGAAGGCTCGATGGATCGGCTGTGCGCGTGCCTCAGGGCGTTCATCGGCGCGAAGCGGGGCAATTACCTGATCTGCTTTCCGTCCTACGCCTTCCTGCGGCAGGCGGCGGAGCATATCCAGTGGCCCGCGCGCCTGCTCGTCCAGACGCCGGATATGGACGACGCGGCCCGGCGCGCGTTCCTGGACGCGCTCGCGCCGGAGCCCGACGAGACGACGGCCGCGTTCATCGTGATGGGCGGCGTGTTTTCCGAAGGCGTCGATCTGCCGGGCGGCCGGCTTTCCGGCGCGGCCATCGTGGGCACGGGCGTGCCGCAGCTCAGCCTCGAGGGCGACGCGCTTCGCGCGCTGTATGAGGCGCGCTACGGGCGCGGCTACGCCTATGCGTACATGTATCCCGGCGCGGCGAAGGTGCTGCAGGCGGCCGGCCGCGTGATCCGCTCCGAAACGGACCGCGGCGCGCTGCTGCTCATCGACGCGCGCTGGTCGGACGCCGAGCACCGGGCGCTGACGCCGCCCCACTGGCGGGTGACGCCGGTGCGCGGCGCGGAGGACATCACAGAGAGACTGCGCGCGTTCTGGGGCGGCGTCCCGGCCGCGCACGGCCGAAAGGAGGAATCTTCATGCTGACCCCGCCGGAATACGGCTGGACCGAGTTTTCACCGAACGAGGAGACGGGCTTCAGCCTGGGCTACGTCACCGATGTGGCCATGGAATGGCTGGACATGGCCATCGCCGGCCTGACGCACGGCAATCCCTTTGTGGTGAAGGGATTTTGTGAGCCGGGCTGGATGGTGTGCGCTGTGACGTGGAACGAGTGCCTCGTGTACTGGACGGACGACGTCGACCTGCCGGACATCTTCCACACGTCGCCGGAAATCATCTGCCCCATGACCTCGCTGGCCTTCTGCCGCGCCCTGCGGGATGACGTGGCCGGACACCTGGCCGAATGGGTGAACTGGGCGCTGTACGACGAGGATGATTCCGAAGCCGACGAGCGTCGCGCCGAACGGGAAAGCGCCCTCAGGACGCGGCTGGACAGCCTGGACGCACTGATAAGGGCGGAAGAGACAAGGGAAGAGGAAGGGGAAGAGTGAAGCATGGAGAAGATCATCGCGGAGGGACACAGGGGCTACTGCGCGCGCTATCCGGAAAACACGCTGATCTCCTATCGCGCGGCCATGCAGGCGGGCGTGGACGCCTTTGAATTCGACGTCTGGCTGTCGAAGGACGGCGTGCCGGTCATCATGCACGACGGCAACGCCTACCGCACCTGCGGCGTGGACCGCAATCTCGCCGACATGACGCTGGAGGAGATCAAGCGGCTGGACGCGGGCAGCAAATTCAACGAGAAGTTTGCGGGCGAGCGCGTGCCCACGCTGGAGGAGCTGCTCGTGCAGGCCAGGGCCATGCGGCCGGACATCATGCTGGGCGTGGAGATCAAGAACATGACCGAGGAAACCTGCGACAAGTCGGTCGCGCTGCTGAAGCAGTACGGCTTCTTCGACAGGTGCATCTTCTACGCCTTCAACGCGCGCATCATCCGGTATCTGAAGACAGCCTGCGGCGCGCGCACGATGGGCTATCCCGATTTCCAGATGGCTGAGTTTGAGCCGGATTCCTACGACTATTACGACGAAATAGGCCTGAACATGCGCATCATGCGCAGCGAGATATTCCCTGTCTATCGCGACAAGGGCATGAAGATGCACATGTACTGCGCCGACACCGAGGAAGATGTGCGCGACGCCATCGCGCACGGCGCTTCGCTCATCACGGCCAACGAGATTGAGCCGCTGCTGAGGGTCCTGAAGGAAGGCTGACGCGCGGCAAAAGGAGAAACGACCCGGCGGGAGCGCCGCGCAACGCGGCCGCGCCCGGCCGGGCCGTTTTGATGAACGCCCCGTTCAGACCGTCTCCAGAAACGCCCCGATCACGACGGCGTGAACCGCCGCGGCCGTGACGACGGCCTCGTCGTCCGGCAGGAAGGCGGGGTGATGCAGCGGGACGTCGCAGCCCGCGCCGACGTGATAGTACGTCCCCGGCCGCGCCTGCAGGAAGCAGCCGAAGTCCTCCGTGGTCATCGTGGGCGCCGCGATGACGTGGACGCGGTCGGCGCCCAGCGCGGCGCGGGCCGCCTCTTCGGCCAGCCGCGTCATGGGCTCGTCGTTGACCACGCCGGGATAGCTCTCGCGCAGCGCGCACCGAACGGTCGTGCCATGGCGTTCGGAAACCGCGCGGACGGCGCTTTCAAAGCGGGCGCGCATCTGTGCGCGCGCCGTCGGGCCGAGCGTGCGGATGATGCCGGCGAACTCGGCGCTGTCCGCAATGATGTTTTCCGCGGTTCCGGCCCGAAGCGTCCCCACGGACACCACGCAGCGGTCGCCGGGCATGGCCTGCGGCAGCGCGAGCACGTCCGTCACCATCTCGGCGGCGGCCGCCAGCGCGTCCACGCCCTTTTCGCGCTCCGCTCCGTGCGCGCTCCAGCCCTTCACCTCGACGCGGAAGGTGTCGGAGGCCGCGTAAAACTTGCCGTAGCGCACGCCGACGTGCCCGGCGGGCAGATCGGGCGAGACGTGCGCGCCGAACACGGCGTCGACGCCCTCCAGCGCCCCGGCGTCGATCATGCGCTGCGCACCGCCTCTCCCCTCCTCGTCCGGCTGAAAGAGAAACACGGCGCGGCCGCGCAGCACATCGCGCCGCCCGGCAAGCAGCCGGGCCGCGCCCAGCGCCGCGGCGAGATGCACGTCGTGGCCGCAGGCGTGCATGACGCCCGGAACCTGCGAGGCGAAGGGCGCGCCCGTGGCCTCCTGCAGCGGCAGCGCGTCCATGTCCGCGCGCAGGGCGGCGCAGCGGCCGGGCCGCGCGCCCGTCAGGCAGCCGACGACGGCGGTGCCGAGAATGCGCCGCGTTTCGACGCCGCAGCCGCTCAGGTATCGTTCGATTTTCTCCGCCGTCCTGAACTCGCGGTTGCCCAGCTCCGGCTCCCGGTGAAAAGCCCGCCGCAGCTGCGCGAATTCGCCGCTCAGGCGTCGCGCCTCAGCCAGGAAATCACGCGTCACGCCTCATCGCGCCTCCTCAAGCGTCCGCACAAACCGCGCCAGGCGATCAAGGCCCACGCGCAGCGAATCGTCCGAACAGCAGTATGACAGGCGGATGTAGCCGTCCGCGCCGAAGCAGGCTCCCGGCGTCGCCGCCACGCCGCCCTCCTTCAGAAGGCGCATGCAGAAGGTGGTGGAATCCATGCCAAACCTTGCGATCGACGGAAACGCGTAAAATGCGCCGCCGGGTGTCGCCACATCCAGATTCATGGCGCGCAGCCGCGAAAGCACGACGTCGCGCCGCCGCCGATAGGTGTCGATCATGTCGCGCGGATCATAATCCAGCGCGGCCGCGCACGCCCTCTGGAAGGGCGCGGCCGCGGAGGTGACCATAAACTGATGCGCCAGCTCAAGCCGCTCGCGGACAGGCGCGTCCGCCATCAGATACCCCATGCGCCAGCCGGTCATGGCGAAGGGCTTTGAAAAGCTCTGCGCCACGATGATCCGGTCGCGCAGCGCCTGATACTCGGCGAAGCTGTGGTATTCCGTCTCATAGCAGAGCCGGCGGTAAACGTCGTCGCAGATGACGAAGATCTCCTTCTCCTTCACCGCCTCGCGGACGGCCTCGAGGCTTTCCCGGTCATACACGCAGCCGGTGGGGTTGTTCGGCGAATTGAGGACGACGGCCTTTGTGCGCGGCGAAATCAGCCTGTCCAGCGCCCCGGCGCGCAGCTGAAAGCCGTCCGCTGAGGTGTCGAGCGGCACGAACACGCCCCGGCACAGCCCGATGATCCGCTCATAGAGCACGAAGGCCGGCGTGGGCACGATGACCTCGTCGCCCGGATTGAGCAGGCCAAACAGGGCCACGAAAAGCGCCTCCGTGGCGCCCACGGTGACGATCACGTCTTCCGCGCCGTAGGGAAGGCCGTTTTTCTCCCGCTCAAACGCGGCGATCTTTTCCCGGAGCGGCGCCGTTCCGTTGTTCTGGATGTAGTGCGTCTCGCCGGCGTCGAGCGCCGCGCCCACCGCCGCGCAGATCGGCGCGGGCGTGTCGAAGTCCGGCTCGCCCAGCGTCAGCCGCACGCAGCCCGGCGTCTGCGCCGCCAGGCGCGAAAACTCCCGGATGGCGCTGCGCTTTGCGCCGTAAAGCGCCGTGTTGAGTCGATCCTGCATTCCCATGGACTGCCTCCCCGCGCCGGCCCGTGCGTCTCCCGCGCCGTCACAGCCGGCGCAGCGCCTCCTGCAGCGCCGTCTTCTGCGTCGTTCCCTCGTCCTTGCGCTTGATAACGCGCGCCGGACAGCCCGCCACAACCATGCCCTCCGGCACGTCCTCGATGACCACCGCGCCGGCCGCGACCACCGCGTCCCGGCCGACGCGCACGCCCTCGATGACCACGGCGTTCGCGCCGATCAGCACACCGTCCTCGACGACCACCGGCGTGGCGGAGGCCGGCTCGATCACCCCGGCCAGCACGGCGCCCGCGCCGACGTGGCAGCGGCTGCCGACGATGGCCCGGCCGCCGAGCACGGCGCCCATGTCGATCATCGTGCCCTCGCCGACGACCGCGCCGATGTTGATCACCGCGCCCATCATGACGACGGCGTTCCGGCCGATCGTCACGTTTTCGCGAATGATCGCGCCGGGCTCGATGCGGGCCTGCAGGTTCCTGATGTCCAGCATGGGCACGGCGCTGTTGCGCCGGTCGTTTTCGATGACGATGTCTTCGATTCGATCCGCGTTCGCCTCGAGAATGGGGCCAAGCGCCTTCCAGTCGCCGAAGACGATCTTGTCGCCCGCCCCGAACACCCTGGCCTCCCCATAGTCGATCGGGGCCTTTTCCTTCACATAGAGCTTTACCGGCGTCTTCTTTTCCGCCGATGCAATGTAATCGATGAGCTCCTGGGCGTTCATTCTATTGATTCCCCTCCCCAATGATGTCCCGCATGTCGTAGAGGCCGGGCGCCCTGCCGATCAGGAAACGCGCGGCCGCCAGCGCGCCCCGGGCGAACAGCGCGCGGCTCTCCGCCTCGTGCCTGAGCGTGACGGTCTCCTCTCCCGTGGCGATGATGATCTCGTGCGTGCCCACCTCGCCGCCGTAGCGCAGCGAGTGAATGCCGATCTCCCGCGCCGTCCGCCTGCCGTTTTCGTGCCGCCCGACCACAAACTCAGCCCCGGGCCGCACCTCGCGGATGCGTCGGGCCAGCAGCAGCGCGGTGCCGCTGGGCACGTCCAGCTTCTGGTTGTGATGGCGCTCGACGATCTCTATGTCCGCGTCCGGAAAGACGGAAGCCGCCCGGCGCGCCAGATCCGCCAGCAGCGCCACGCCGATGGACATGTTGGCCGACAGGAACACCGGGATCCCGGCTGAGGCGCGCCGGATGAGGGCGAGCTCCTCCCCGGTCTGGCCGGTGGTGGCGACGACCGCGGGCAGCGCGCGCGCGGTGCAATAGGCCATCAGCGCCGCCGCCGCCGTGTGATGGGAAAAATCGATCACCACATCGGCGGGTCCGCCGTACTGCCCGAGTTCGGTCAGGCTGTCCGGGCCGGCGCTGCGGTCAATGCGCGCCGCGACACGGCAGCCGTCCTCCGCCTCCGCCATTTCCGCCAGGATCCGGCCCATGCGGCCACATGCGCCGTTGATAACGATATTCATGCCGCAGCTCCTCTCTTTTTCAGACGCTCAGGCCCTGCCGCGCCATGAGCGCGCGCAGCTTCTGCCAGTGCTCCTCCTCCATCGGCGTCAGGGGCAGGCGGACGCGGTTTTCACACCAGCCCATGGCCGCCATGGCCGCCTTGACGGGGATGGGATTGACCTCGGAAAACAGGGCGTTGATGAGCGGCAGCAGCTCGCACTGCATCGCGGCGCTGCCCGCCACATCGCCCCGGAAGAAGCGCTCACACAGCTCGGCCGTCTTCTTCGGCAGCACGTTTGACAGCACGGAGATGACGCCGGCGCCGCCCATCGAGAGAATGGGCACGATCTGGTCGTCATTGCCGGAATAGATGTCCAGCCGGTCGCCCACCAGTGCGGCCGTCTCCACGATCTTGGCGATGTTCCCGTTGGCCTCCTTGATGGCGGCGATGTTCGGATGATCGGCGAGCGCCGCGTAGGTGGCGGGCTCGATGTTCACACCGGTGCGCGAGGGCACGTTGTACAGGATGATCGGCTTCGTCACGGCGTCCGCGATGGCGGTAAACATGGCGACAAGCCCCTTCTGCGTGGCCTTGTTGTAGTAGGGCGTAACCACCAGCAGCGCGTCCGCGCCGGCCTCGCAGGCGTACTGCGACAGCGAAATGGCATACGCGGTGTCGTTTGAGCCGGTGCCCGCGATGACGGGCACGCGCCCCGCCGTCCTCTCCACGGAAAAGCGGAGGGCCTCCCGGTGTTCCTCGTCCGTCAGCGTGGAGCCCTCGCCGGTGGTGCCGGCGATCACCAGCGCGTTCACGCCCTCGGCGATCTGCCAGTCGATGAGCCGGCCGAAGGCCTCGAAGTCAATGCCGTCTTCATTCAGCGGTGTGATGAGCGCCGTGGCGACGCCGCGGAAAATGGTCTCTCTCTTCATGCTGTATCTCCTCGCTTGTCGTATTTGGAAGAGGCGCGAAGCGCGGTTGGCCCAGGCATGAAAAAACAGCCAATGCATCTGCATTCGCTGTGTCTTAATCGAAATCCCGCTTCCCGGGCGGGAAAACCACAATTAATACATAGCGCTCCACAAATGCGGCAGTCAAGCGGATGTTGTCCGATTGACCAGACGGAGTTCGCCCTCTCCCTCTTCGGCAACGGCCCCTTTCAGGCTGACAACGGCTTTGCGATGCCTTGCATCAGTCCTACTCCTGACAATTGCGCCTCTATCCTTTAATTGTACTATTCGGTTGTTGAGCCTATGCTATCACAAATATTTATGCGTGTCAAGACGGATCACGGTTATATTTTTATGACACGCCCGACGGGGCCGCGCCGGCGGTCGGGCCGGAAAAACGCACGGTTTGACCGGCGGCTGCGCCGCTTTTGAGCATTCCGGCCGCCAGGGCCGATTGACCGGGAAACGAGCGGGATGGTATAATGATGCCGACAGAGCGCGGCGCGCCCGCCGCGCCGGCCGACCGACAGATTGGAGGAAGCCTCTCATGGATCCATTGGCCCATCGCAAGGCAACAGCGCGCATCCGCGTATTGGGCGCGGATGGCGCGCCGCTCAAAAACCGCCCGGTCCGCTTCCGGCAGACGTCCCATCGGTTCCTGTTCGGCTGCGGCGCCTTCCATGCCGCGGCGATGCTGCGCGCCGCGAAGGACGAGGACAGGGCCTTCCTGCGCGAGCGCATGGACAAGTGGCTCGCGCTGTTCAATTACGGCACGCTGCCCTTTTACTGGGGCCGCTACGAGCCCGCGCCCGGCCGCACCGACGAGCAGACGAGCATGGCCGCGGCCCAATGGCTGAAGGCGCGCGGCGTAACGCTCAAGGGGCATCCGCTGTGCTGGCACACGGTGTGCGCCGACTGGCTGCTGCCGTACTCCGACGAGGAGATCCTGCGCCGTCAGCTCGAGCGCATTCGCCGCGAGGTGACCGCCTTCCGGGGCGTCGTCGACCTGTGGGACGTCATCAACGAAGTGGTCATCATGCCCGACTTCGACAAATACGACAACGCCGTGACCCGCATCTGCCGGGCGAAGGGGCGCTTCGGGCTGGCGAAGGAGGTCTTCGCGGCCGCGAAGGCGGCTCACCCCGGCGCGACGCTGCTCATCAACGACTTCAACACCTCCGTCGCCTACGAAATCCTCATCGAGGGGCTGCTGGATGCCGGCGTGCCCATCAGCGCCATCGGCATCCAGTCGCACCAGCACCAGGGCTACTGGGGCCGGGAGAAGCTGGAGGACGTGCTTCGACGCTTTTCGCGCTACGGCCTGCCGCTCCACTTCACCGAGAACACGCTCATCTCCGGCGACCTCATGCCTGCTCACATCGTGGACCTGAACGACTTTCAGGTCAGCGCCTGGCCCACGACGGAGGAGGGCGAGGCGCGTCAGGCGCGTGAAATGACGGAAATGTACACGGTGCTGTTCGAGCACCCGATGGTTGAGGCCATCACCGCCTGGGACTTCGTGGACGACGCCTGGCTTCACGCGCCGGCCGGCCTGCTGCGCGTGGATAACAGCGAGAAGCCGGCCTACCGCGCGCTCAACGCGCTCATTCACGGCGCGTGGGAAACCAGCGGGACGCTGACCACCGATGAAAACGGCCTGGCGACGCTCACGGGCTTCAGGGGCGGCTATCGCGCCGATTATGAGGGACAAACCGCCTCGTTCGACCTTTCGGACGACCGATCCCTCGATCTGGCGCTGCGATAAACCCGTTCCCTGCGCAAACAATTCACAAGAAAGGTATTGTCTTCCGCGGAATAATATGATATAATACCCTTGTTTTGAAATCGAGGGCGGCGGATCGCCGTCCGCCAAGGAGGATACGTTTTATGGCTGCTTTGCTGGTAATCATCCAGATTTTCCTCATCATCACCACGCTGGTGCTGATCGTCTCCGTCCTGATGCAGCAGGGCAACAGCGCGGGCCTGGGCTCCATCGGCGGCGGCGCCGAAACCTTCCTGGGCAAAAACAAGGCCAAGAGCTACGAGGGCAAGCTCGAGCTGGCCACCAAGGTCTCCGCGGCGGTGTTTGTCGTGCTGGCCATCCTGATGACCGCGCTGCAGTAATAAATACCGACTGATCGTCCAAAGCGAAGCCGCGGTATGCGCCGCGGCTTTTTGCGCTGTCTGAAACGGCGCCGCATGACAAACTGATTTTTGCGGCATACTATCTCCGTCATCAAACGACGGAGGTATTTTTATGTCAATCGGACTGATTCTTCTCGTGGTCGCGAGCATCCTGATCCTGTTCGGCACGGCTCAGCGCGTGCTGGACCGCCTGCGCCTCACCGACCGCCAGGCGCTGCTGTTCGCCGCGCTGATCTTCATCGGCGGCATGCTGCCCGACATTGCCGTCACGCCCATGCTGTCGTTCAACATCGGCGGAGCGCTCGTGCCGCTGGGGCTCTGCGTGTATCTGCTCGTCAAGGCGGGGACGGGCCGGGAGAGGGGCCGCGCGCTGGCGGCTTCCGCGCTCACCGGCATCGCCATCTACGCCATGGGCCGCCTGCTGCCCGACGAACCCGAGCAGGCCCTCTGGAACTACAACCAGCTCTACGGACTGGCCGGCGGCGTCATCGCGTATGTCTTCGGCCGTTCGCGGCGCGGCGCGTTCATCGCGGGCATCCTGGGCGCGATGATCGCGGACGTCTGGTCGGCCGTGACGGTGTGGCGCAGCGGCGCGGCGCAGCCGCTCGTGCTGGGCGGCGCCGGCGCGCTGGACGTCGTGGTCATCTCCGGCCTGGTCGCCGTGATGCTCGCGGAGCTTGTGGGCGAGCTGATCGAGCGCGCGGCGCGCGGACGCCGCCGGGACGAAAGCCGCGTCTTTGACGGCGGAGAATTTCGTGAAAGGAGCCGTTCAAAATGAAAGCGTTGAAAAAACTGGCCGCCGCGGCCGCGCTGCTGCTGGCGCTCTCCCCCGCCCGCGCGCTGGCCGCGGCCGCGGACGAATCCGACGACGGCGTCTACACCATGGTCGACCTGAGCGGACAGACCATTATGTCCATGGCCGGACGGATCTACGTGGACGACGAATACATCTCATCGAATAACCAGCTCTATGTGGTCGTGGAGGTCGACGACGCGTCAAGGCAGGCCGTCGCCCAGTGCCTTGGCGACGAACCGCCCTATGACGCCGAAAAGGCGCAGGCCGTGTTTGCCCATGCCGACGCAAAGCGCGATGAGGACGGGCGCAGCGGGCGGAAGCTGATCGCCATGTACTCCACGCACAGCGACGAATCCTATGAAAAGGGCGACGGCACCGCCTCGCTCGACCGGAACGCGGGCATCTACGATGTGGACGAAGCCCTCAAGGAGGCGCTCGAAAAGCTGGGCATCGAGGTCAGGCTGGACACCACAACCCACCTGCCGCATGACGCCAAGGCCTACAGCCGCTCCCGGCGCACGGCGGAGGAGCTCATGAAGCTCGCCCCGGACGCGCTGCTGGACATCCACCGCGACGGCATCCCGGACGAGTCCGAATATGAAACGGAGGTCAACGGCGAGGAGACCAGCAAAGTCCGGCTGCTGGTGGGCCGCTCCAACCCCAACAGCGCCGTCAACCGCGAATTCGCAAAGGAAATCAAGGCCGCGGCCGACGATAAGTACGAGGGCCTCGTGAAGGATATCTTTATCGGGAAAGGCGACTACAATCAGGATCTGATGCCCCATTCGCTGCTGCTCGAATTCGGCACGCACACCACCGACAAGGACCAGGCCATCGACGCCACGCGCTACATGGCCGACGTCCTGAATACCGTGCTCTACGGCGATTCAGCCAGGGCCGAGGGCGCGGGCGCGTCGAAGGGCGCCGCCAGCGGCATCGTCTGGGTGATCGTGATCGCGGCGCTGGGCGGGCTGATCTACGCGCTGATCTCCACCGGCACGCTGAAGAACCTCGGCGCCAGGTTCTCCCACGGCGCGAGCGAGCTGACCGGCGGGCTGATCGGCCGTGAAAACGAGGACGATCCCGACGACAGATAAACGCAGCGGATCCGGCCGGCGCGGCGCCGACCGGATCCGCTCTTTGTGAAAACGCCGCGTCGCCGGAGGGGCCTCTCCCCTATCGCGCCGCGCGCACCTCGTAGCTGCCGTCGCCGGCGCACAGGATTTCCGCCTCATAGAACGCGCGGATGCCGTCGATCATGTACTGAACGTCCTTCACGCCCGCTGTCTCGTAGCTCGAGTGCATGGCCAGCTGAGCCAGCCCGATGTCCAGCATGTTGATAGACACCTGCGAGCCGGAGATATTGCCCAGCGTGCCGCCGCCCGCCAGATCCGACCGATTCGCAAAGTGCTGGCACGGCACGCCGGCCGCGTCCAGAATGCGGTGGAACACCGCCTCGGACACGCCGTCCGTGGTGTATTTCTGATTGGCGTTGAACTTGATGACGATGCCTTCGTTCATGAACGCCTGATTGAGCGGATCGGCGTATTCCGGGTGATTCGGATGCGTGGCGTGCGCGTTGTCCGCCGAAAGCATGAAGCTGGAGGACAGCGCCGCGAGATAGCGCTCCCCGTCCGCGCCCAGCGCCAGCGCGATGCGCCGCATGACGTCCGAAAGGAACGTGGAATGCGCGCCCTGCTTGGTGGTGCTGCCCACCTCCTCGTTGTCGAGCACCGCGCACACGTTGACGTGAGCGCCGGGCCGCGCCGCGACAAAGGCCTTCATCGAGGTGAACGCGCACTCGAGGTCGTCCAGCCGCCCGCAGGACAGGAATTCATCCCGCGCGCCCCAGACCGCGCCGGGCGCGCGGTTGTAGAGGAACAGGTCGCTGCCGACGACGTCCTCCGCGCAGACGCCGCACGCCGAGGCGACGATTTCCCTGAAGCAGCCCTTGACCGCCGCCGTGCCGAGCAGGGGCGTGGTGTCCGTCGCGGGGTTATACTTATAGCCGTTGTTGACCTCGCGGTTCATGTGAATGGCGACGTTCGGAATCATCACAAGATCCCGGTCGACCTTCACAAGCCGCGTCTCGACGCCCTTTTCCGTGCGGACCAGCACGCGGCCGGCCACGGACAGCGGGCGGTCCATCCAGGTGTTCATGATCATGCCGCCATAGCGCTCGACGTCCAGCTGAATGTATTTGCCGCGCACCTCAAGCTCCGCGTTTTCCTTGATCTTGAAGGTGGGGCTGTCGCCGTGGCTGGCGCAGATCTGAAACGGCCCAAAGCCGCCTTCCGGCACACGGAACGCAATGATGCTCGAGCGGTTTCGCGTCACGTAATAGCCCGCGCCGCGCCGGAGCGTCCAGGGACGGCTCTCCTCCAGCCGCTCAAAGCCCGCCCCGTCCAGCATTTTTGAAAATTCGTCCGCCGCGTGAAAGGCGGTGGGGGCTTTTTCGATAAAGCGAAGCAGTTCATTGACACACATATCCGGCCATCTCCTTCAAGAAAGTATTGTCGGGCGAAAGGCGCTTGCCGCTGAAAACCGAAGGACGCGGTCAGGGCCGCGTCGCGGCCCCGGCCCCTTCCGCAACAGCGGCGTCCTGATTGGGTTCAGTATATCAGTATAAAAGAATTGTCCGAAAACAAACGCTTTCGGACAATTTGTGGTGGAGCATAGGAGATTCGAACTCCTGACCCCAACACTGCCAGTGTTGTGCGCTACCAACTGCGCTAATGCCCCGCAACAGAAGATATTATAGCGCCAACGGCGCGCTGTGTCAATACCTTTTTCCGCATTTTTCACCGCTTTCGCTTCGACCCGGACGTCCGACGCATCGGCGCCGCCGGGCAACCCGCAGCCGGACTGCCCGACGCGCTCTTTGGACGCCTCCGTCCCGCGGGAAACGCTACAGCATCATGCTGACGCCGAACACCGTGCGAAAGCCCTCGCGGCGCAGCGGAAACAGCGCCTGATTCCGGCGCGTGGGGTGCACGCGGTTGGTCAGCAGCACCACATACTCGCCGGAAACCGTGTCGATCCACAGGCTGGTGCCCGTGAAGCCGGTGTGGCCGACGATGTTGCCCTCCCGCCGTTCCCGATAGGCGATCCATCCCAGGCAGCGGTTGTTGCCCAGATGCGCCGTCTGGTTGGCAAAAGCTTTGTCCAGCCAGTCCTTTTCAAAGAACGGATGACAGCTGTCCGGAATGACGGCCGCGCAAAAGCGGCCCAGATCCTCCGCCGTCGAGAACACGCCCGCATGTCCGGCGACGCCTCCCAGCATCCAGCAGGTTTCGTCGTGCACGTCGCCGCGCACCGGGAGGTCGACGCGGTCGGGCCGGAATTCGGTCGCCGCGCAGTAGGTGCCCTTCGGGGGCAGGTAGCCGGTATGGCGCATGCCCAGCTCGTCGAAGACGCCGCGCGCCACCTCGTCCTGCGGCCTGCCGAAGGCCTGCGCGACGATCTCGCCCAGGAAGATGAACGACAGATCGCTGTACATCACCTGGCCGCCGCGCGGCTTGATCGGCTCCAGCGAGAGCAGGCCGTCGATGCGCTCCTGCCGCGTGGGGCCGAACTTGTCGGGCCAGCAGTCCGGAATGAGCCCCGCCGTGTGCGTCAGCAGGTTCCACAGCGTCACGTCCCTGAGCGATGGATGCATGGGACGGTCCAGCAGCTCGGGCAGGGTGCTGTGAAGCGTGCAGGCGCCGTCCTGCAGGAGCTTCATGACGGCCGGCCAGGTGCCCGTCAGCTTGGTCAGGGAGGCGATGTCGAACGCTGTGTCCCGCGTCATGGGTTCGCGCGCGGGCAGCAGCTGCGCCCAGCCATAGGCCTCGTGCAGCAGCGTTTCGCCGCGTCTTCCGGCAAGCAGCACCGCACCGGGGATCTTCTCCGCTTCAACCGCCCACCTGATCTGATCATTGAACAGCGCCAGGCCCTTCATATCCATCATGCCTGTATCCTCCGATTATCGCCAATGGTTTCCTGCGCGGCGGCCGTCCGGTCAGCCCGGCAAACCGGGATCCGGGGCCGCGCTTAACATGCCGTACACCTCCGGACGCCTGTACCTGTCGCCCATCACATCCGATCTCCTGTGTTCCCTCAGCTGATCCAGATCCAGCTCGGCGACGTATACGCCCGCCTCCCCGGGCGCCTCGAACACGCACATATCCCTGACCCCGGGCTCCTCCTGGGGCCAGGGCACGCCGTCAAAAAGCGTAGAATGGCCATTGCAGTCCGGCTGCCCTTCGGGATAATTGCAGGTTGCAACGGCCACCATGTTCTCATAGGCTCTGGCCCTGAGCACGGACAGCCGGTTGATTTCCATCGGACAGGCGTTCGGGGCAAGGATGAGCTCCGCCCCCTTCAGCATCAGGATTCTGGCGCTTTCCGGAAATTCTCTGTCAAAGCAAATCATCGAACCGATTCTGACCGTCCCGCCTTCAAAGGCAAGGTCGCCGACATAAAAGCCATCGCCGCCGGACAGAACCCTTTCGAGGTCGAAGGCGCAGATATGAACCTTTGAATAGTGCAGGACTTCCGCTCCGCTGCGGTCGAAAACAGCGATGGAATTCAACGGCCTGGGATCATGCTCTTCCATGAATGTGATCCCGATCGCCATATGAAGCGCTGCGGCCAGCTCTCGAAACGACTGAACAAAGGGACTGTCCCTGCCGATCGAGGCCGCCTTCAGCGCCCGCTCATCCTGCGGAAGAACGTATCCGTCGCTCCACATCTCAGGAAACAGGGCGATGTCCGCGCCCTTTGCCTTCGCTTCCACACAGGCCCTTCTCCCCGTCTCAAGCTGCTCCTCAAGGCTCTTTCCCGGAAGCAGCTGAAGAAACGCGATCCTGATGACCATATTCCCCCGCCCTTTCAAAACCAGACGCGCCTGCATCCCTCCGATTGCCGCTTTGGGAATGCGCTCCGAGGCCGGCAGGCGCCCACGCTCTCCCTGACGCCATGCGCTCACGCCGCGCGAAGCGGGCGGCGGCCGTCAGAAGGTGCCGCCCAGCTTCTTCAAGGTGTTCAGGCTGTAGAGCATGCAGTCGAGAGACCCCTGCTCGACGGCGTTGTCCTGTTCGATCAGGGCGTACTTCACGCCGATGTCGTCGCAGGCCTTCATGATGGCCGTCCAGTTCATGTTGCCCTTGCCGATGGGCGCGATGACGCCGCGATTCTCCGCCGAACCGTTCATTTCCTTGAAATGCACCACATCCATGCGGCCGCGTACCTTTTCAATCCACTCCAGCGGATTCGCGCCGCCCATCTGCACCCAGAACACATCCAGCTCGAACTGAACGGCGGGCGAGCTGTTGTCAAAGATCAGCTCCAGGCCGTTCTTGCCGGCCTTTTCAAAGCGCGTAAACTCGAAGGCGTGGTTGTGATAGATGAAGTGCAGACCGCTGTCCTCGAATTTTTCCGCCACCCTGCTGGCGCGGCGCGCGAACTCAACGAAGCCCTCTGGGCTGGAGCGATACTCGCCCGGCAGGCCGCCGATGCCGGGATAGGCGCAGCCCAGCGTCTTGTGGTCGCGGATAACCTTGTCGATGTCCTCCTCCATCTCCTGGAAGGAGATGTGGGTGCAGGCGCAGGTCAGGCCGGATTCGTCCAGCATCTCCCTGAGCTGCTCGACGGGAATGGCGCGATTGTGGCCCGAGAGCTGGCAGGTGTTGTAGCCCATGGCCTTGAGCGCCTTCATGGTCAGCAGCATTTCGTCCGCGTTCTGGCAGTGATTGCGCACCGAGTACATCTGCGCGCCGATCTGGAAATTCGTCATGGCTTTTCCCTCCTGTTTTGTCGATTGGCTGTCTGTTGTGTCGCTATGCCTGATAGAGCTCCACCCATTTCCCTTCCTCGCTGGAGCGCACGATGCTCAGCACCAGGCTGAGCGCCGGAAAGGCGCTGCGGCCGTCGATCCAGAATTTGCGTCCCTCGCCGAGGCAGGCGTAGTAGTCCTCCAGCTGCGCGCTGTGGCCGGTTCCCCAGACGCTCTTGCCCACGACGGTCCTGTTGTCGCCCGCGTCAAGCAGCCGGAACGCCCCGTCCTCCACGGCGTACAGCCTGGGGCCGAACAGCTTCAGCGCGCCCTTTTCCAGGTGGATGTTGATCTCCACCGGATCGTCGTCCACGTTGTTGTTGCTGGTGTGGATCAGCGCGCGCTGGCCGCCCGCGTACAGCGCCACGGCCATGGCGTTGTCCTCGACGTCGATCTGGCCCTCCAGGAGGCCGGTAAAGACGGAGCCGCGCACCTTCGCGATGGGGCCGCCCAGGTAGCTCAGGAGGTCCAGCGTATGGATGGACTGGTTGATCAGCGAGCCCGCGCCCTCGGTGGCCTTTGACCCGCGCCAGCCGGATTCGGAATAATACGCGCCCTCGCGCCGCCAGCACACGGACGCCGTCGCGCCCCGGAACGCGCCCATTTCTCCGGAATCAATGATCTTCTTCGCGTGCTGGACAGAGGCGATGTACCGGTTCTGGAAAATGACGCCCAGCATGCCCGCGCCCGGCTCCTCAGAGGCGGCGATCATGGCGCGCGCATCCTCGATGGTGCTCGCCATGGGCTTTTCCGTGATGACGCCGCGCCCCCGTTTCAGCGCCTCGATGGTTACGGGCGCGTGCAGGTAATGCGGCAGGCAGACGTGAATCACGTCGACATCGTCCAGTGCGACCGCCTCCCGCCAGTCGGCGTAGCCCTTCGCGCCGGTCTTCTCCTCAGCCTCCCTGAGCCGGTCTTCGCGGATGTCGCACACGGCGGCGATTTCGACGTTCTTCATGCCCTGCAGCGCGGCGATGTGAACCCTGCTGATGCCGCCGCAGCCGATAACGGCAGCGCGGAATGTTTTCTGATGCATAGCAATGCTCCTCCCAGACAAATCACGTGGTCTCACGCGCGGTCGACGCAAACACATAGGCTCCGATCGAGACGGCCACGGCCAGATTCAGCGAGTCGATCTCGTTCGACTGGGGAATCAGCACGCTCCTTCCCATCCGGGCGAAGCGCGCGGGCAGGCCGGTCTGCTCATTGCCGAACACCAGCGCGTACAGCGCGGGACGGTCGGCCGCGGCTTCGTTCAGCGGAACCGCGCCGTCCAGCATGAACGGATACAGCGCATGATCCGGATACAGCGCGCGGTACTCCTCAAAGGTTTCGAACGTGCGCACGTTCATGGCGTAAAACGCGCCCATCGACGCGCGCAGCACATGCGGGTCAAACGCATCCACGCAGGGCCTCACGATGGCCACGTCGCGCAGGCCAAAGCCCAGGCAGGCCCGCAGCGCCGTGCCCAGATTGCCGCCGTCCGAAATCTGGCAGAGCACGACGTGCGGCCGGCCGGCATCCAGCCGCGCCTCGTACTTCTCAAACACCAGCGCGGCAAAGCAGTTGGCCTTCTGCGACTCGCGGCGCAGCACGCGGTCGGCAAATTCCTCGCGGATGCCCAGCGCGGCGCATTTCTCGCGCAGCAGCGAGACGCCCTCGTTGCGAAGGCCCTCGGAATGCAGCAGCAGCCGGGACACGCTCCCGGGGCGCGCCTCAAGCAGCTTCAGCGCGGGAAATACGCCCAGCGCGTAGCTGTAGGAGAGTCTGCGGTCGTACGGTTCGAGCTTGGGCATTGGCAAACCTCCTGTTTCCCGGTTGCGTCGGCTTATAGTATACACCCAACGGCCCGAATTCGCAATGTTTCCGATGAAATAAAACAAAAGTGTCCTTGCATTCCCGCAAAAATGCGCTAAACTGGAACACGGAGTATGTTCTCCGCCACAAGCAAAGGAGCGACAGCCATATGAACTTCCTTGATCTGGCCTATACCCGGCCTTACCTGATGACGCTTCATCCCGACCGCGAGATGGACATCGCCCTCCTCGGCCGGCCGGACATCGCGCGCGCTTCTGTCGAATACGGCCCGACGCCTGCGCTGGGCCGTTCGCTCGGGGGCGAGCGCTTCGAGATCCGCGGCCTGCGCACGCCCGCGCGCGACGACGGCTACGACCCCGCGCCGGAAAACAATCCCGAGCTGCCGGTGATCCAGTTCGTGTTTCACCTGACCGGCCTCAGGCCCGGCGAGCGCGTGTACTATCGCGTGGTCCTCTTCGATTCGCGACAGGGCCGCGCGGAGAGCGGCGTGTATGATTTCCGCAGCGCGCCGGAGGCGGGCGGGCCCTTCTCCTTCGCGCTGATGAGCGACCTGCAGCTGTTCCGGCCCTGCGATCACACCATTCACCAGCTGGGCAGGCATCCGCTGGATTTCATTCTCTATGCGGGCGACATGATCAACGCGGCCTGGCACGCGGGCGACTGGTTCACCGTGCCGGGCGTATGGCAGCCGGAGAAGATGGTCGGCATGTCCTTCTTCGACATCATGCAGCGCGACGACGACGGCATCCGACTCATGCAGTTCGTGCCGGTGTTCCCCTGCCCCGGTAACCACGAGACCGACGACAACCGCGTGGAGGGCAACAGGCAGTGGGCGCTGGAATTCGACCGCTATTCCTGGCGCATCTACATGCAGATATTCCGCACCTACTACCCCGACGGGGAATACGGCTGGAACGGGAAGCACTGGTACTCGCTGGACTACGCGGACATGCACATATGCTCTCTCATGGTGGTGCGCTGCAACCCCTGGAATCCCTTCGAGGCGCCCGGCGCCATCCTGCGCGGCGGCGCGCCCGGCCCGGACAGCGCGCAGGGCCGGTGGCTCGCCCGGGATCTGCGCGCCTCAGAGAGCCGATTCAAGTGGATTGTGATGCATTGGCACATGATGAACCGCGGCGACGACACCCAGCCGCTGCTGTGCCAGCCCGCGCCCGACCCGGCCGATCCGGCGCGCGTGATCTACCCCACCGACAACGCGGGCGGATTTCTGCATCCGCTGTTCGTGGAAACCGGCGTGAACGCGGTCAATTACGGCCACAGCCATGTGTACGAGCGCTACCTGATCGACGACGTGCACTACATCGAGGCGGCCTACATGGGCGTCAAATACGGCAAACCCGACGGCAAGGTCAATCCCTCCGGCGTCTATCCCGTGAACCAGCAGCACGACTTCCGCTCCTACCTGATCGTCTCCTGCGACGGCGGGCGCCTGCACGCCAGGGCCTATCAGGCCAGCGTGGAGCCGAACGGCTACGGGTACGAGGGCCGCGTGTTCGACTGCTTCGATATAGGATAGATCCGGTGCCGCCGCCGGACGCAGAAAGAGACGGCGTTCCGATACAATGCGCCGGCGAGCCTCCGGTTCAGTGATTTCACATTTCCGCATCGGAAGTCGCTTCGCGTTTTCCGCCAAGGCCCTGTCCCGGCCCGTCCGGTGAGGCAGCCGCCTGGAATGAAGCTGTGAGAGCATTTCAACCGCCCGATGACCGCGCCGCCAGAGCGGGGATAGACCGGTTGCTTCAGCAGTTTGGAGGGACTGGCGCAAGGGCCGGATACTCAGAGCGCGCGAGCGCCGCTGGTATCCGGCCCTTGTAAGGTCCCGGTCAAACCGCCGGCTGAGCCGGCGGCCATGATTCCGATCGCGATCAGCCCTTGATCGAGCCGACCATGACCCCCTTGACGAAGTATTTCTGAAGGAACGGGTACACGCAGATGATCGGAACGACGACGACGATCATCGTGGCCATGCGCAGCGACTCGGCCGTGTAATTCTGGGCCGCGGCGTCGGCGGCGCGCGCGGCGGTAGACGTGTTGTCCGCGCCGGTGATCGACGTCAGGTTGGCTTTGCTGATGAGTTCCTTAAGGATGAACGACGCCGTGCGCAGACCCTTGTCACGCGTGTAAAAGGCGGTCGTATACCAGTCGTTCCAGTGGCCGACGCCATTGAACAGCATGATCGTGGCAATGATCGGCATGGAAACGGGCACAATGATCCTGAAGAAGATCACCAGATCGTTCGCCCCGTCGATGCGGGCCGATTCCTCCAGCGCGTCCGGGATCGAGCGGAAGAAGTTCATCATCAGGATACAATTCCATATCGAGAACAGGGCCGGGATGATATACACCCAGAAGGTGTTGTAGAGC